>OOCU01000032.1_pt1 | contig 182499 bp, 148 predicted proteins | sample 1671781 | NCBI WGS metagenome assembly OOCU01 (sample SAMN06348192, study PRJEB24527) | human gut metagenome | reverse complement strand
ACATATTCTTCCTTAGCTCAGTTGGTTAGAGCATCTGACTGTTAATCAGAGGGTCCTTGGTTCAAGTCCAAGAGGAAGAGCAAAAAAAGAGATATCTCACTGAGGTATCTCTTTTTTTATGTAGTTTCCTTTCTGTTCCCTCGGCAGGAAACTACAGTTCCCTCCTAAGGAAACGCCAGTTCCCTGCCGAGGAAATTGCAGTTTCCTGCGCAGGGAACTAGAGTTTCCAAAGCAAGGAACTACGAGGAAACTGTAATAAGCTGTAAGTTAGACGGTAAGCCATAAAACAAGAAATTGGAATAATACTTTCCTAAAAGCACTTACTTTATAGGTCATTTCGATACTGTTAAAACCAGATTATGCCTTCCCGATTCCAGTTCGATGACTTTGTCTCCTTTTATATAATCCGGCAGATAAAGAGTTGCCGTGCTGTTGGCAGGTACAGTTACTTCATATTTGATCTTCTTCTTGTTCCACTCCCATTTCGAAATAATCCGTCCGTAAGGAGAATTATGTTGTGCCTCAAAATGCTTCAACTCTTTTACAAAGTTGGGACGCAGTAATATATGTTTGAAACCCGGCTGTTCCGGATCGGGGAAAAGACCTCCTAACCCTTTATAGAACCATCCGCCGATCTCCCCGAACATCATATGATTATCCGAAATATCGCGTTCGGCTTTCAAGTCCCAGTTCTCCAATAAGGTTGTTGCTCCGTTGACAATCCACCAACCCCACGACGGATAAGTATCTTGCGCCGCAACTTTATAGGCAACTTCCAGATATCCGTTTTCACTCAACGCATTCAGGATCGCTTTGGCTCCCAATACACCGACGTCCAGATGAAATCCTGCCTCTTCCACTTTCTTTGCCAGATTTTGTGCAACTTTAGCTATCATATTGTCGGGAACTATTTTCCATTGCAAAGGAACACTTAATTCCGTCTGGCTACCATTCGCATAGATGCCAGTTTCCTTATTCAGGTATTTATCATTTACCGCATTTTTGATTTTCTCGGCTAATGCTGTATAATAGGCATAATCATCCTTTTTATCAAACAACTTAGCGGCATTCGCCAGTATCCTGGCATCCACGTAAAAATAGATAGAAGAGGTAAGTTCCTTATTGGACTGAGATTTGACCGGAACCCAATCTCCACGCCCCCAGGTAGTCAGATGGTTAGGACTTGTACGGTCTACATAATCGACATATCGCTTAATGCTCTCATAACAATCGGAGAGTGGTTTGCTATCGCCATAAAACATATATAAGTTCCAGGGGATAATGGCAATTGTACTTGTCCAGTCCAACCCGTTGTCGGTACCGTAGCCCCATCCGCCTGTCGGGATAATATCGGGGAGTACTCCGTTGGGTTGCTGTTCGTCGCGATGGTCGGCCAACCATTTCTCATAGACGGTAATTCCATCAAAATTATACAAAGCCGTTTCAATGGCAAAATGTCCGTCTCCGGTCCATCCGTTCTTTTCACGCTGCGGACAGTCGGTCGGATAGCCCATCAAATTCGACAGGTAGGCGTTATTGGTTGCCCACCACAACTTATTGACAAGTTCGCTCGAAGTACTGATCTGTCCCACCGTAGGAACATCACTATGCATAAAGTAAGCTGTCAGGCTGTTTTGGTCAAGCGCCAACGGCTTATCGCTGGTGACTTCCACATAACGGAATCCTTTGTAGTTGAACTTCGCCATAAATTCATCATTACCACCGCTAAGGATCAAGATATCTGTCTGGAAAGGATCTTTTTCCTTATCTCCCCGATAATAAACATCAATGTTGGACATATCGATACGCCCATTATCAAAAAGCCGCTCTCCATGTTTAATCCTTACTTTCGTTCCTCTTTCTCCCGATACTTTTATCCGGGTAACTCCCGACATATTCTGACCAAAATCAAAAACGTACGTCTTTTCATCTATTTTGTTGACAGATTTCGCCGGAAGAGTCAATACATTCCGGATCGGACGGGCTTGTTGTGCCGTAACATTTTGGGAAGGGACGCCTCTATATCCTACTCCATTCCATTTAGAATCATCAAAGTCCGGAGTATTCCAACCAGTCTGTTCGAGACGTGCATCGTAATGTTCCCCGGTATAGATACTGTTGAAAACTAATGCACCCGAAGATGTTTTCCAACTAAGATCGGTAGGAATAGTTTCGATACTACCATCATTATAAATGATACGAAGATCCATACAGAAAGCAGGTCTGTTACGCCAGGGAGCCCGGTCGAAATCCCAAACGGCTTTCGATTGATGATTATACCATCCATTACCCAAAAGTACACCTATGGCATTATCCCCATTCTGAAGCTGCCCGGTCACATCGTAAGTTACATACAAGTTACGTCGGTCGAAACGGGTATACAGCGGATCAAGACGATGATCTCCTATTTTCTCTCCATTGATATATAACTCATATAATCCGGCAGCAGCAATATAGGCACGTGCCGATTTTATTGTTTTACCGGCTGCAAACTTCTTACGGAAATAAGGGGCAGGTTGATAGTCCACATCTTTTCCATCGCCTATCCAGGCTCCCTGCCAGTTCCTTATATTCATCATCCCCATTTCAAAAGAGCTGACAGGTGAAGCTATTTCTTTATTTTCCAGATCGCCACCTATCACCTTCCAGTAATATTTAATAAAAGGTTCAAGCTGTTTACCCGCATAAGTAATCAACATATCTCCGGAATTTATTTTTCCGGTATCCCATATATCGGCATTTCCGTTTACAACTTTCATCGAGTCTTTATCCACCAACACACGATAAGATGTTTGTTTTGCCCCTTGCCGGCTGTCTTCCATTTTCCACGAAAGACGAGGAGCCGGATTATCAATACCTATCGGAGTTTCAAGATGGTCACTCTGCAAGTCGGTCAAACGGACAGACTGCCCGTTAGCCCCGGAATAACTAAAGAAAGTAGTAACAGTAATAAATAATATAAGCTTTTTCATTCGTTTGTCATTTTATAGTAATACCGCAAATTAATAAATAAAAATACTATTTACCGGTTTACTTTTTGACAAATTTGTGTCATTTATGCGCTTTTTTAATCAAAGCTCTAAGAGCCGACAGTTATAGATTAATAATTCAGCCATGATTTGAACGCACTGATCTTCTCGCGGCTTACAATGATCTTATCTTTAAAAGGCGGGATCACCTTTACAACCACTTTACCGAGGAAATAACTTTCTATTTTCTGGATAGATTGCACACTTACTACCGTTTGTCGGTTAGTCCGGAAAAAACGGTCGGGATCGAGTTGTTCGCACAGTTTATCCAAAGACATATCTATAATGTATTCTTTATTCTGATGGGTAACGGCAAAAGTGATCTTATTCTCCGTGTAGAAATAAGCGATGTCATCCACTTGCAAAGTAAACAACTTGTCCTCTCCCGAAATAAGGAATCGCGTCCTGTATTTCTTTGCCGGGCTGGTTATATTTTGAAGTATCTGTAAAATATCCCCCTGTTTGCCGAAGTCCCTGTAATATTTAGAGACTAGTTTTTCAAACTTCTCCAATGCCTCGTTCAACCGTTCCTTATCGATAGGCTTCAACAAATAATCTATGCTGTTCACTTTGAAGGCACGGATCGCATATTCATCGTAAGCCGTTGTAAATACGATCATACATTCGGGATTTGCCTGTTCGATAAAAGAAAAAGAAACACCGTCTGTCAACTGGATATCCAGGAACAGAATATCCGGATGCGGATTGTTGTTAAACCATTTCACAGCACCTTCCACATTTCCAGGCAATAACAGTATCTCCCATTCGGGACGCAACTCCGTCAACATCTTGTTCAGCAGACGGGCTGCCGGAATTTCATCTTCAATAATAGCAGCTCTTATCTTATTCATTCAGTAATGGTATTTTAACGGTAAAACAATTCGAATCATTTTCCACGATAATATCCTGATTACTCATCAGTTTATACCGGGAAGAGAGATTCCTGAGCCCGGTTCCCGACTTTACGACATTTTGTTTAAGCCTTATCTGATTACTTACTACCAACATTTTCCCGTCTTCCGTAGTACTCAGATGAATGGTCATCGGCTTATCCGAATTAATTATATTGTGCTTGATCACATTCTCGGTCAATAACTGTAAAGTAAAAGACGGTATTTTCTTTTCCAGCAGAGCAGGATCGATCCTGTTATCTACGAAAAGACAATCCCCTAACCGTACCTGATGAAGGAATATGAACGATTTCAAAAAGGTTATCTCCGAACGCAAAGTAACCAGTCCCTCCTGCTGGCTTTGTAAAATATACCGGTAAACATCCGACAACCGCTGAGTAAATACCACAGCATTCTCCGGATTATATTCTATTTCCGAGATCAGCGTATTCAGGTTATTAAAGAGAAAATGCGGATTTACCTGGTTTTGCAAAGCAACATACTGTGCTTTTATCGCACTCTCCTCCAGCTTGTTCGCCTTTTCATGAAGAACGATCAGCTGCCTGTAAAAATTAGCAACCATCGTCAGGCTGACAATCACCATCTCCACCAGCCACACCACAAAAATCATCCGTACACCTGCTCCCCTCAACGCAAACGGCGAAGGAATCTCCAATAAAACCTTGACAATAGAAAACAACAGATAATTCAGCAGAAACAAAAGCCCGGCCATCAAAATACAATTAATCAACAATTGATGTTTCCCTCTTACCAGAAACTGATAGCTTCTCTTCTGCCATTCATTGATCAGCATTATACTGAACCCTAACGCATTAAAAACAAATACGACTAGCAGGAAAGCCCAGAAAGAGATCAAAAGATTCTGATGCTGCGGAGAAATATCCGAATAAAGCACCATGAAAAAGTAAGAGAAACAGGCTAACCCTGAAAAAAGGAAGAAATTAAAATAATGATTGTATTTGTTCTGCATAATTTGATGATCTATTGTAAACACAAATGTAAGGCTTTCAAAGAAATAAAGAGGCTATCTGATATCAATTTTCAGATACCCTCTTTATAAGAAAACATATATCACGAACCTATCAGAAACAAATACCGACACGGAATCCCAGATTGTTTTGCCCGTTCATCGAATAAGTCAGTAAATCCGTTTGGTTTGTGGCGTAACTGTAATACAAGGCCACATGAAAACCGAAACGCTTGTCCGGCACAGGATAAATATTCATTCCCAGTTCAGGCGATACATAGAAACCCCACGGATTCAAATAATAACGAACTGTCGTCATATAACTGGAATTTTCCGCATACATGGCACCCAATTTCACACCCACATACGGTTTCAGATAATCATTCTGCCCGAAGCGGTAGGAAGTCGTCAGACCAAAAGGCAATTGAAAGGCCGATAACTGCTGGTCGGTCGTTAACGATTCGGTCGGCGATAATTGCAAGGTCTGCCGGTCTACGTATTTATGATTCGTATGAAAACTCAGGAATGCTCCCAATGACCAGGAAGGCGTTACATAGTATCCTGCTTCAAAATTCATTCCCCAACCGCTGATCTTATCTGCAAAATCCGTATGGATCGGAGCATTCATCTGCCAGTCTACATTAAAATGCAGCTTATCTTCTATCTGTGCCTGTCCTTTCAAGCAGAAAACAGACAGTATCATCAATAATATGAATTGTTTCTTAAAAATGTATCTCATCGTTTTCATAATCTTCCGGTTTTATTATTTATTAATATAAGAGGATTGGGCAAAGGCCTGTTCGACAGCACGCAGTGTCAGTTGCATATCGATGCGCGAATTATTATACATCAAGCCCGAAGCATAAGCATGCCAGATAACCGGCAGATCGACCTTCTTATTCCCATCGGTCGGTTTATCCGTTAAGTCGACCATTTCTGCAACAAATGTGCCGGTGTCATAACTATAGGAAACAGGATACGGATAATACCAGTCATTCCAGAACGGTCCCCAGAAACCGGCTCCCCACCAGCCGTAACCATAGCCATATCCCGGAGAGATGATCTGCGTAGTACTTTGGGCATAGGATAACTGTAAACCGATGTCGGCCTTTTCCTTGTCATCGATCCGGGTATATCCACGGGCATCCATCTCAGTCACTACCTCATTAATGATCTTTTGGGCATTCTCGTCTTTCCAATATTGGGCCTTCAAACCACTACCGGCTACCAGAATGCTATCAGGAAGATAATAAGAATTGAATTTGTTGAACTGAACATTGCTATCATAATTCGTATAGACAGCATAATCACTGGACAGCTTATTCAGATCCGGGTCTTTCTCGCAGGAAGAAAATAAGGCTGTCACAGCCAAAGCAAATAAAAACAACTTCTTCATACGTCTTTTAATTTTTAAGTAACAGAATTAAATCTAAACACACAACAAATGTCTCTGAAATTCGTTCGATCATCTATTAACAACCAGTCCGTTCTCTTCGAACATAGGCTTATCCAAAACCTCCGGATTTACTTTTTCTTCTTCCGTGACCGGTTTACTTTCTGTCGGCACCGACCTATAATCGGCACACGTAAATGCAGCTAATAACCCCAACAATAATGTGTTTGCCATTTTTCTCAACAATTTTAATCATCCAATCATTCATTTCGATGCAAACTTATTATATAGATGTATTGTAAACTTACTTTATTTTGCCGAAACGAAACAGGAATTTTCCGAAACGTATTTTTCCGCTGCTGAAACGAAACAAGACCTTGTCGACTGTAAGAAGAATTCTATATACGAAAAAAGCACTTCCGTCTACAAACCCCAAAGCACTTTCCTTACAGGACTATCTTCGCTGCATAATCATAAAACAAAAGAGTTATGAACAAAAGAGAAGTCATTTCAGCAGTAGCAAGCCGTTCGGGAGTAGATCCGGAAGATTGCATCAAAGTATTCGATACGTTCGAAGATGTTTTCAGTGAAGAAATAACCCGAAGCAAATGGAAAGGCACGGTATTCGAATACGTCTACGATATCCTGACACGTATCAAAAACAAGAAAGACAGCGGAAGTAATTCGTAATCCTCAGTATCACCCAATTCAATAATCAATATGTATCGTACAATCACTTTTTTATTCCTGCTTATCTGGTCTGTATCCGTAACCGGTGGCTATGCCCAACCAACCGCAAACAACCAACCCGCACAAACTCTACGCGGAACCGTCATCGACAAAGCCTCCGGTCACCCGATGCCGGATGTGACAATTATGCTTTCGGATATGCCCGGAACAGGAACCACCACGGATGAAAAGGGGCAGTTTGTATTATCCGGCATTCCAATAGGAAGACATAATGTACAGGCTACTTATTTAGGTTACGAACCCGGTATATTCCGGGAAGTCCTTGTCACTTCCGCCAAGGAGGTCTATCTGGATATCTCACTGAAAGAGAATGTTCAGGAATTAAGCGAAGTCGTTATCCGCCCGCAGATAAACAAAGAACAGCCTCTCAATAAGATGGCTGTCACCGGAGCCCGTATGCTCAGTGTGGAAGAAGCCAGCCGTTATGCCGGCGGACTGGATGATCCGGCACGCCTGGTCAGTTCGTTTGCCGGTGTAGCTGCCAACCTTTCCAGTAATGGGATATCCATCCACGGGAATGCTCCCCATCTATTACAATGGAGAATGGAAGATGTGGAAATACCTAATCCGAATCATTTTGCCGATATTTCGATATTGGGAGGCGGTATCCTTTCTTCACTCAGCAGCCAGGTTCTGGGTAATTCCGACTTTTTCACCGGCGCATTTCCTGCGGAATACGGGAACGCGGTATCCGGGGTATTCGACATGAAACTGCGGAACGGAAATAACCGGAAAATGGAAAATACGATCCAGGCAGGCGTATTAGGTTTGGATATAGCGTCCGAAGGCCCTTTAAGCAAAAAGCATCAGGCCTCCTATATATTCAACTACCGGTATTCCACGACCGGGTTATTGAACCGTATCTATCCGGGATTAGACATGGGTGGTACGCTCGATTACCAGGATCTGAATTTCAAATTCAACTTCCCGACACGTAAAGCAGGAACCTTTTCTGTTTGGGGAACCAGTCTGATCGATAAATATGAAGGTGACTTCGAAGAGAATCCGCAGGAATGGGAACATACCCGCGACAACTTCAAATCAACAGCCAAACAATATATGGCAGCCGGAGGAATCAGTCACCGCTATTTCTTTCCGAACGATGCGATGCTGAAGACGACTTTGGCCGCCACTTATTCCGAAATGAACGCAACCGAAGATTCCTATGCCGCCGATCATACCTTCACTCCGTTCACCTACCAAAAGAATAAGAACACAAACCTGACTCTAACCTCGTCTTATAACCGGAAATTCAGCGCACGCCATACCAACCAGACAGGTTTCACCTATACCCGGATGTTCTATGATATGAGAATGAACCTGGCTCCGTTTGAAACAGCCCCGTTAAACACCCTGTCCAAAGGGAAAGGACAAACCGACCTGATCTCCGTTTATACCAGTTCCGCTTTCGGGATAACCAACCAACTATCTATAAACGCCGGTTTGAACAGCCAGATACTGACGCTCAACAATAGCTGGACGCTGGAACCACGTCTGGGAATGAAATGGACACCCACCGCCCGTACCTCGCTTGCCCTGGCTTACGGCTTACATAGCCGCATGGAAAAGATGGATGTCTATTTCGTCAACTCCAAAAGTTCCGGCGAGGAATCGGTTAATAAGGATCTCGATTTCACGAAAGCCCATCACCTGATGTTGACACTCGGTTATAAGTTATCCGACAATTTACTTCTCAAAGTCGAGCCTTATGTCCAGTTCCTGTACGATGTTCCGGTCATTGCCGACAGTTCCTATTCCGTCCTCAACCGGAGAGAGTTTTATGTGGAAGAAGCACTGGTGAACAAGGGAAAAGGACGTAATATCGGAGTAGACATCACACTGGAGAAGTATCTGAACAGAGGATTATATTATCTGATAACGGCATCTGTTTTTGATTCCAAATACAAAGGTGGCGACGGTGTCTGGCATAATACCCGCTTCAACCGCCGGTATATACTCAATACTTTGATCGGAAAGGAGTGGATGCTAGGGAAAAACAAACAGAATATCCTGAGTGCCAATGCAAAATTCACCCTGCAGGGAGGAGAACGTTATTCTCCCCTCGATACGGAAGCCAGTCTGTCTCATCCGGATAAGGAAGCGCAATATGACGAAACACGCGCCTATTCACAACAATATCCGGTCATGTTCATCGCCAACTTCACCGTCAGCTATAAAATAAATAAAAAGAAAGTAGCGCATGAATTTGCTATCAAAGCACTGAATGTAACGGGGACTAAAGAATATTACGGCTATCATTATAACCTGAAATCCGGTGTGATGGAGCGGAACGGGCAAAGTATTCCTATCAGTAATATAAGTTATAAACTAGAATTTTAACCGTTTTACCGACTGGTAACAAATAAAATAGTAATTTCGGACACTTAAAGAGGATGCCGCTATATGACAGACAACCCTATTAATAAACAAACTTTCCTGTATCAGTTTCTGGTCAGTTCCAGATACAGAATAGCGCGTCATATCCTGTTGCTCGTGGCAGTAGCGGCAGTATCACTCAACCAGAACATCTATACATACGGAGCAAGAGTTGAGTTGTTGGATAATTATGTTTACCTGGCAGGTTTCAGTACTCTGATTTCCTATGTTATAGTCGGTTATCTCCATCTCTATCTGCTCGTACCCAGATTATTGCTAAAAAAGAGGTATCTGACTTATATCATTTATTCCGCCAGTTCCATCTTACTGCTTATATTGATACGGTATGTGCAGGAATACTGGATATTTACTTTATCCGGTATTCCTCCGATCAGGAGTTCTTATTTCAATATGGTCAGTATCCTGGATAGTTTATCGGACTTCATGCTGAACATAATCTGTATCACCGGTATCTCCATGACCGTATTACTAAGACATTCGATGATAGAGAACCAACGGGTAAACCTACTGGAGAAGAAACAGATACAGTCGGAAGTGAATAACCTGAAAGAACAGGTGAATCCATCGTTATTATTCAATACATTAAGCCGGACTGCCGTGTTATCGAAAAGCGAACCGGAGAAAGCGGCGGATATGGTGTTACGGTTAAGCCAGTTATTACGTTACCAGCTGTATGATGGGGCACGCGATAAGGTATTATTAAATTCTGAAATCACTTTTCTGAATAACTACCTGGCACTGGAGAAGTTCTATTCCGATTCATTCGATTATCGGATTGTATCGGAAACGGAGCTGACGGGAGTGCTTATTCCTCCGCTCCTGCTTGTACCGATCATCCAATATGCTTTGAAAAGAACCGGGAAGCAAACAAGCCGTCCATCTATACTCTTGCAGGCAAGCCGGGAAGGGCAGCAGATTTCTATTATCTACCGGTTCGACGAAACCGATACACCGGCTATCCAAGAGTTGGATGGCCTCAAAGCACGTCTCAACCTTCTTTATCCGGGCAATTATTCATTATCCGTTACACAGGACAAAGATCAGGGAACAGGCACTATTCTATTAAAATTGAATACACATGGCAAATAATATAGATTATATAGTATCTGATTTCCTGTTAAGTCCGCGGAAAAGGATTTACAGGCATCTCCTGTTGCAACTGGTCGTTTTTCTTATCACGATCAACGTATTTTGGGATACACCGGACGAACTGATCATTACTCCGGCACGTATCCGTTCATGGATCGGTTATTTCCTGCTCATCGACATACTCATTTATGTAAATGCTTATGTATTGGTACCACGGTTTCTGCTCAAAGGGCGTCTGCTTCTTTACCTGATCACGGTATTTACATTGATTCTTGTATCGATTGTGACATTAGGGTCTCTCCAAACTCTTTTCGAAGATACACGGTTTGAGGAGCTGCCATCCAGCCAGTCGGTAATCTGGTTAAATATCCTGTCTTCAACAATATCCACTGGCTTGTTGGTTGCCGGTTCTTCTGCTATGATGCTCTTTAAACATTGGATCAGCAACAATCAGCGTGTCAGCGAACTGGAAGCCGCCACCCTGCAATCGGAGTTAAAATTCCTGAAAAGCCAGATCAATCCTCACTTCCTGTTTAATATGCTGAACAATGTATATGTACTGATCAGGAAAGGACGTGACGAAGCAGCAGATGTATTGTTCAAATTGGAAGACCTGTTGCGTTACCAGTTCAACGACAGTGCCCAGGACAGGATACAACTCAGTTCTGACATCCGTTTTATGAGTGATTTCCTGAATCTGGAGAAGATACGCCGGGATAAGTTCAATTATACCATTTCCAAAGAGGGGGATATCAACAGTGTATGGCTACCACCTCTGTTGTTCATCCCTTTTGTGGAAAATGCAGTCAAACACAATACGGACGGGGAGAATGCTTCGTTTGTATATCTTTCTTTCAATGTGCAGGATAACCGGTTGACCTTTCGGTGTGAAAACTCGAAGCCTGCCGAAGAGGAAGAAAAAGACAACCGTATCGGCGGACTGGGCCTGAAGAACATCAGGCGACGATTGGATTTACTGTATCCCGACCGCCATTCGCTAAAGATCATAGAAGATAAACAAAGTTACACCGTTAATTTATACCTGGACTTATGAACTGTATCATTGTAGACGACGAACCTCTGGCCCGTGAAGCGGTAGAGATGCTGATAAATGAAACCGGAGGACTGACACTGGCCGGTAGTTTCAACAATGCCACTTCGGCTGCACGGTTTATAGAAGAGCATCCGGTCGACCTGATATTTTTGGATATCCGCATGCCCAAAGTGACCGGACTGGAGTTCGCCCGTACCATTCCTAAAAGCACTCTCGTGATATTCACTACAGCTTATGCAGAATATGCAATCGACAGTTACGAAGTGGATGCCGTCGATTACCTGGTGAAACCGATTGTCTCCGAGAGATTCCAAAAAGCGGTTGAGAAAGCCAAATCATATCATGCACTTCTGTTGACGGAAGAAAAGGAAAATATCGAAAACGTGGAAAGCGAATTCATGTTTGTCAAGTCCGAACGTCGTTTCTTCAAAGTCAATTTTAAGGATATATTGTTCATCGAGGGCTTAAAAGATTATGTAATCATTCAACTTCCCGACCAGCGCATCATCACCAAAACCAGCATGAAAGCAATACACGAACTACTTCCTAAAGTATTCCTGCGGGTAAACCGTTCTTACATCGTCAACACCCAACAAATAGCCTCTTTCGACAATAACGACATCTACATCGACAAATACGAAATAGCCATCGGCAACAATTACCGCGATATCTTCTTTGATGAATTTGTTGCAAAAATGGGAAGGCTGTAATCCACATCCTACTTTTAATAAAAAGAATAATAAGGGCATCCCTTGTTTATTGAAAGATTTATTTACATTTGTAGATTACAAATTAAAACAATCTTAGCTATGGAATTACAACTGATACAACAAAAGATTTTTGAGATCAGAGGATATAGGGTAATGATGGATTATGATCTGGCAAAACTCTACGAAGTAGAAACAAAAGAATTAAAACGAGCTGTAAAGCGAAATATTACTCGTTTTCCTTCCGATTTTATGTTCGAACTTTCTGAGAAAGAGTATGAAGCTTTGAGGTACCAATTTGGCACCTCAAACTCCACAGACCATTTGAGGTCACAATTTGTGACCTCAAAAAGAGGAGGTAACAGATATCTACCTTTTGCTTTTACAGAGCAAGGAGTTGCTATGCTATCCGGTATTCTCAGAAGTCCCAAAGCTATTGAAATCAACATTGCCATCATGCGTGCTTTCGTCTTGCTACGCGAATTGACAACCGGTTATACAGAAATAAAAAAACAGTTAGATCAGTTTATGCTTGATACAAACCTGCAAATTGCTGATATTTATGATATACTGAATGAAATGGCTTTAAAACAAAAACAGCAGGATAAGCCACGCAACCCGGTTGGATATGTCATCCCGAAAAAATAAAGTATTATCTTTGCACCATGGGAAAAAATAAGTTAGCAAAGTTTGACGATATGGCGGAATATCCGCATGTTTTCCAGTATCCGTTTGCCGTTCTGCAAGAGAAAGGATTTGAGTTGAAAGGACACTGGCACAAGGAGTTTTTCAAGAATGACAATCCGATCGTGCTTGAATTGGGTTGCGGTAAAGGTGAATATACAGTGGGACTGGCACGGTTGTTTCCCGATAAGAACTTTATCGGCGTAGACATCAAAGGTGCACGCATGTGGACCGGAGCCAAAGACTCTTACGAATCGGGAATGACCAACGTTGCTTTCCTCCGGACCAGCATCGAACTGATCTCCCATTTTTTTGCAGCCGGTGAGGTTGCCGAAATATGGCTTACCTTCCCCGACCCACAGATGAAAAAGGTCAACAAGCGCCTGACATCCACCCGCTTCATGAAGATGTACCGCGAAATACTGTCCGGCGACGGCATTATCCACCTCAAAACCGACAGCAATTTCATGTACACGTACACCTGCGAAATGGTGAAAGCCAACAAATATCCCGTATTGTTCAGCAACAACGACCTGTATCATTCAGGACTGGTAGACGACATCCTATCTATCAAAACCTATTACGAACAGCAATGGCTCGATCGCGGACTGAACATCAAATACATCAAATTTGTTTGTGAGGAAAAAGATGAATTGATCGAACCGGATGTAGAGATCGAACTCGATCCTTACCGCAGTTTCAACCGGAGCAAGCGCAGTGCACTGGCTTCCGGCAAATAAGACAACCAATTATACAATTATATTATGGCTATATATCCTAAACTAATCATGGACGCACTAGCCAAAGTGCGTTACCCGGGGACAGGGAAAGACCTTGTCGAAATGGGCATGGTGGAAGACAACATACGGATCGACGGCAATAAGGTAAGTTTCTCACTCCTTTTCGAGAAACCTAACGATCCGTTTATCAAATCAGTCGTAAAGGCTGCCGAAACAGCCATCCTTACCTATGTAGGTGAAGAGGTCGACATCAAAGGAAACATCGAAGTGCTGGCACGTCAGGCAGCACGTCCCGAACCGGACAAACTGCTTCCGCAGGTAAAAAATATCATTGCCGTATCTTCCGGAAAGGGAGGTGTAGGTAAAAGTACGGTTGCAGCCAACCTGGCTGTGGCACTGGCCGGTCTCGGTTATAAAGTAGGTTTGCTGGATGCTGATATTTTCGGTCCTTCGCAACCCAAAATGTTCAATGTAGAGGACGCCCGTCCTTATATGGAAGAGGTTGACGGACGCGATTTGATCCAGCCGGCAGAAAACTACGGAGTCAAACTGCTGTCGATCGGTTTCTTTGTGAATAAAGAAGATGCCGTTCTATGGCGCGGTGCTATGGCAAGCAATGCCTTGAAGCAGTTAATCGGCGATGCCAACTGGGGCGACCTCGATTATTTCCTGATCGACCTGCCACCGGGAACAAGTGATATTCACCTGACAATGGTACAGACACTGGCTATCACCGGTGCTATCGTTGTCAGCACACCGCAGGAAGTTGCCCTGGCCGATGCCCGCAAAGGTATCAGCATGTTTACCGGCGAAAAGATCAATGTCCCGGTACTGGGACTGGTCGAAAATATGGCCTGGTTCACCCCTGCCGAACTCCCGGAAAACAAATATTACCTGTTCGGTAAAGAAGGAGCCAAACGTCTGGCAGAAGAACTGAATGTTCCCCTGTTAGGACAAATACCTATTGTACAAAGTATCTGTGAGGGAGGCGACAACGGTACACCTGTTGCCCTAAACCCCGATACGATCACCGGAGCCGCTTTCCGCGATCTGGCAGAGAACGTAGTCGAACAGATCAATTACCGCAATGCAAACATGGCCCCTACACAACGGGTTAATGTCAGTAAAAGTTGACAGTGGACAGTTTGAGTCCGATTTATGGACAAATCGGCTGAAAGCCGAATAACTGTCAACTGTCACTTGTCAACTGTCAACTGAAAAAGAAAGAGCAGGGCTCCCCGTCGGAAACCCTGCTCATCTTTTTTCCTGTACAGGAAATCAACATCACATCTCATCAAAAAGCAAATCTCACGCCGAATTGTACCGATGCACAGAGTGGCTGCTCTTTCCGGATCGTCTCAACCACACTCTTATCATCAAAATAATAGGCGATACCGGGTTCGGCATAGATACTTACGGGTTTTGCTATATCATATTGTACCCCGAGCGATGCCAGGGCAGAGAACTGCACTTTATCCACATCGAGGTCAGTCTTACTTTTACGCTGACGGGCGTTATTCAGATAATAATCCGTATTCAAACTTCCGTCCACACACATCTCCGCCATCGCCCCCGCAGAAGCATAGAGAGATAAACGGTCTTTCTTCCAGATGGTATAATTCACTTTCACAGGTATTCCCAGATAGTGTAACCGCTGTTCCTGCTTGTAATAATCCCCTTCGCCGGCTGTCAGTTCCGAAGAAAGAAAGGTATAAACCAGTCCGCTCTCCAGCGAGAACCGGTCGCTGATTCGTTTCTTCACCGTAACACCCGCAGAAAGAGGGAAACGGTGTTTCATCTTAGTCCCCGTCGGGCGCTGGTAATTTTCGGCAGCGATCTTCTCAAACATCGTAAAATCAGCTGTTTCCCGGAAGTAAGGAGCATTCGACGCCACATGATTCATATAGTCGTCGAATGTCCCTGAACCCGGATTATTATTCACACTTACATCCGAACGGGTTGCCGGCATGCTGAACATCTGCAAACCTCCTGTGGCAGAGGTATTGCCGTTAAATATATTTCCGGCATATAAACCGAATGTCCACCCTTTCGGGGAAGAAGCAGCTTTCACCGGAACCGGCTCGTAGCTCTTCTCCGGAACATATTCATACCGTCCGCTTTCCACTACCGAACGATTGTTGTACGAATTATTTTCCGCAACATTCTCTTCTGTTATCTCTCCATGAAAATAGGCTGAGATAGACATGTACACTTCCGACACCACCTGCGACAAGTCCGGCAATTCAGCTTCAACCTTTTTTACCTTGGCTACCAGTGTTTTTGTGATCGGTTGCGGCGCTATCGGCTCAACCGGCACGACCGGAACAGGTGTAACAGACGGAGTCTCACCTTGTGGAACAGAAAGAACGATGTCCGACAAGACCGGTTCTATCTCCTTATCTATCCCCATAAAGTAAAGAGCAGACCCCAAAACTGCCAAGAAAGACACTGCTGCCGCCAACCAACGATAAGGGAAGCGACGAACTTCAGGAGCCGGAGCGAACGCAGCTTCCAGCCTCTCCCAGCCATCCTCCGGCAACGGCAGACGGTATTCAACCGACCGATTCCGGTATTCCTCAATTAATTTATCTTCCATCTTCATCTTCTGGCTTCTTTCTGAATGTAATCGTTTACTTTCTTTATCAGCATTGCTTTCGCCCGGCACAACTGCGACGACGATGATCGTTCGTTTATGTGTAAAAGCTCGGCAATTTCTTTATGACTTCGTTCTTCAAACGTATATAAGTTAAACACGGTGCGATAGCCCGTCGGTAACTCCTGGACGAATTGCATCAGGACCGACGTCGGGATCTGTTCGATCTCCTCCGGAGGCTCTTCTTCTGTCTCAGCAATACTGTCAAGGGGGACTACTTGTTTGAGGACATCCTTTTTCCGAAGGTACTCCAATGCCGTATTTACAAATATACGGCTCATCCACGCTTTCAAACTCCCTTCTCCACGGTACGAAAAACTTGAGAAGGAGGCGAATACTTTCAAAAATCCGTCATGCAACAGATCGTAAGCTACGTCCATACCTCCTGTGTACCGGAAGCAGATGCTCAACATCTGTTCCGCATAAGTATCGTAGAGTTCTTTACGGGCTGCATTCACACCCCGCATACACTGCTTTATCAGTTCTGCTTCACCCATCAACGCCGCGCGTGTTTATTATATAAATGTAATGACTGCGGGAATACTGCATGCGATTTCTAAAATTTTCAGCCAAAGTAGTAAAATAATACGGATATCCTGCAGGAAAACTTCATCCAGTACTGAAACAATCATTTTGCCACCCTATTGGCAGACTTCTGCCATACTAATGGCAAGGTACTGCCAATACGATGGCAGAGCCTTGCCATTAGCATGACAAAACCTTGTCACCGTCATGACAAAGGCAATACAGACTCATAAGGACATCAAATCATATACAGAATACCATCCTTAATCACCGTATCCACAATGTTCATTCCTATATTATAAGGCAGGAACTTATAAGACGGATGTTTCAACAGTATCAGATCCGCTTTCTTACCGACATCGATACTTCCGGTCTTCCCTGCCAATCCCAAGGCTGCAGCACCGTTTATAGTCAGAGCGGTCACCGCTTCTTCGGGTGTCAGTTTCATCTGAATACATGCCAGGGCAAATAACATCGGAATGGAACAGGAATAACAATTTCCCGGATTATAATCGGAAGCTAAAGCAACCGCACAACCGGCATCTATCATTTCACGCCCACGAGGATACGGTTTGTTTTGTGAAAAAGAACTGAACGGAAGTAAAGTAGCCACAACCCCGCTACGTGCCAAACGCTTAATACCCTCGTCTGAAACATGCAGCAAATGATCAGCACTGACTGTTTTCAGCCGGGCAGCCAATTCCGCCCCGTCAAAAGACGCCATTGAATCCGTATGCATTTTCAGTTTGAAACGCTGGCTGCGGGCTGCACGAAGCAAACGTTCTGCCTGCCGCAAAGAAAACAAGCCCTGGTCACAATACACATCACAGAAAGAAACCGACCTTTCCAAACGTAGTTCCGGTAAAATCGTTTCTATCATATAAGTGATATAATCGTCTGTCTGATGCATATATTCGGATGGAGTAACATGTCCTCCGAAATAGGTAGATACAACATCTATCGGATGCTCTTCATTCAGATCGGACATTACACGAAGTTGTTTCAGTTCCGTCTCCAAATCCAATCCATAACCACTCTTTCCCTCTACGGTCGTCACTCCCATGTTGAACATTTCATCCAGACGCTCATAACCCGTTTCCCACAGTTGTTCAAAATCACATGAACGAGTAGTACCGACAGTCCCCAAAACATCTTCACGATATTCTCCGGCAGACAAGGAGCCATTTCCCTTTAAACGTTCGGAAAAGATCGTTTCCCGGTAACCTCCGAAAAGGAAATGCGTATGGCTGTCTACAAAGCCGGGAAGTAACGTTCGTCCCGTTGCATCGATTTCCAGATAATCATCCGCATCGACTGTACGTAAAATCTCACTGGTCGGACCGACATGTGTGATTATACCGCCGGAAATGACGACGGCACCATCGTCTATAATATGAAGGTTAGACATTTCCGCACCTCTTTTGGCTGCAAAACCGGAGCAGGTAATAACTTGCGAGGCGTTCCTTATTAGTAATTTATCTCCTTCCATTTTCTCATTTCATTATTCAGGCCCAAACACATGTCAAATCTTTCTCCGACAATAGCCTACCCGAATGTAGTCTAATTGATGACGTTTTAATTCTTACCCACAATTCGTTAAAGTGGGCTACAAGGTAATTATTTAGATGTAGCCGGACAATCCCGTTTTATATGTTTAGAAGCATATCACAAAAAGAAAAGGCCACCCCAATACGAGGTGGCCTTTTCTGTAATTCTATGATTTCTGCTTCTTACTTGGCAATTTCAGCTGCAGCTTTCTTGTTTATTTTCTTCTTCTGCAATTCGTATGCAATCGGAGTTGCAACGAACAGAGTAGAATAAGTACCGATGATAATACCCAGCAGGATAGCGAACGTAAAGCTACGAATTGTGCTACCACCCAGGATAAAGATACACAGTACAACAACCAATGTAGTCAATGAGGTATTGAATGTACGGGATAATGTAGAGTTCAATGCGTCATTAATTACCTGGTAACGGTCACGTTTCGGATACAGACCGATCGTTTCACGGATACGGTCGAATACAACCACGGTATCATTGATAGAGTAACCGATAATCGTCAGGATAGCCGCGATAAATGTCTGGTCGACCTCCATAGAGAACGGCAACACTTTCCATAATAATGTATAGAAAGAAATGATACACAATGTTGTTACTGCAACAGATGCAAATGCACCGATTGAGAACGATACATCACGGAAACGAAGCAGGATATAAGCAGCCATACAGAACATCGCGAAGATAACCGCCATGATAGCGCTGTTCTTGATGTCGTCAGCCATACTCGGTCCTACTTTCTGAGAACTCTGGATATAAGTCGTTGTGAACTGATCCAATGTCGTACCTTCCGGAAGCAACGGCTTAACACCTTCGAACAACAGATTTTCGATTTCCTGGTCTACTGCAGGATCAGCATCGTCGATCTTGAAGTTGGTAGATACACGAACCTGGTCCGGAGTACCGATCGTGATAACACTTACAGCACCATCCAACTTTTCGTCCAGCATATTACGAACTTCATCCGTCTTCACGTCCTGATCGAAACGAACGATATAGTTACGTCCACCTGTGAAGTCGATACCATTATTCAAACCGATTGTCATCATGGAGATAGCTCCCAAAACGATAATACCGGCAGGAATCAGATAACCGATCTTACGGGCACCCAGGAAGTTGATCTTCGGATTAGTCAACAGGTCTTTTGTGATAGATGTTACGAACGTTACATTCTTCAGTTTATCTTTAGCCAGCAATGCTTCGTAAACGATACGAGTCAAGAAGACTGCTGTAAGGAAAGATGCGAACAGACCGATAATCATCGTAGTTGCGAAACCACGGATAGGACCTGTACCGAAGTAGAACAATACAACACCCGTAATGATAGATGTCAAGTTGGAGTCGAAGATAGCAGAGAATGCATTGCTGTAACCGTCGGCAATAGCTTTACCTAACGACTTGCCTGCACGAAGCTCTTCTTTTGTACGTTCATAGATCAATACGTTCGCATCGACTGCCATACCCAGCGTCAACACCATACCGGCAATACCCGGCAAAGTAAGTACAGCCTGGAAAGAAGCAAGGATACCCATTGTAAAGAAGATATTCAATACCAAAGCACCGTCGGCAATCAGACCCGGGATAATTCCGTAGAATGCGCACATATAGATCATCAACAGGATCAATGCCAGTACAAATGAGATAACACCTGAACTGATAGCTTCCTGCCCCAGTGACGGACCGACTACGTCTTCCTGTACGATATGTACAGAAGCAGCCATCTTACCTGATTTCAATACGTTGGCTAAGTCCTTCGCTTCTTCCGGAGTGAAGTGACCTGTAATCTGAGAACGACCGCCGGTAATTTCATCGTTTACGTTCGGAGCAGAATAAACCATGTCATCCAAAACGATAGCGATTGCTTTACCGATATTTTCTTTTGTCAGACGAGCCCATGCTTTAGCTCCTTCTGCGTTCATAGCCATACTAACCTGCTGTTCTGAACGGCCAGCCTGCTGAACGAAGTCAGCGTTAGCATCCGTTACAACGTCACCACCCAAAGCGGGTGTACCGTCACGGTTAGTCACCTTGATAGCATATAATTCGAAGAACTGCTCTTTTTCGTCGATAGCTTTCACACCCCATTTCAAAGACAGGTTGCGAGGCAATACGTCCTTTACCTGCTTCATAGCCAGATATTCGTTGATCTTAGGAATGTCTCTTACGTTAGCCACACCAACAGATGCACCACGTCCTAACTGACCATTATACTGGTTGATCTGCAATAAAGCAAACAACGGATGCTGTTTTGCAAATTCTTCCATCGACTGGTTAGCCTGAGTTTCAGGTTTGTCCTGAGCGATCTGCTGTAGCAAAGAATCAGCTTCGCTTGTAGCAGCGGCATTGTCAGTAACAGCTTCTGTCGCTGTAGTTTCAGCACCGTCAGCAGCAACAGTTTCTGTTTCAGTAACAGTTGCTTCGTCTTGGTGTTCAGCCAAAACAGTTGCCAGTATATTATCGGCAGCAACCAACTGCTGGTAAACTTCCGGTAACTGATAAGTTTCCCAAAATTCCAGGTTAGCACTGCCCTGTAACAATTTACGTACACGTTCAGGTTCTTTTACACCCGGAAGTTCCACCAGGATACGTCCTGCTGTTTCCAAGCGCTGGATGTTAGGAGATACCACACCGAAACGGTCGATACGGGTACGCAATACGTTGAATGAATTATCGATAGCACTTTTCAACTCATCTTTCAATACTGCAACAACCTGAGCATCTGTGCTCTGAGGAGTAATTTTATCTTTCAATTCGAAAGTACTGAAAACGGCAGACAGGCGTGCTCCATTGTCCAGGTTCTTGTATTCTTCTGCAAACAAGTCAATAAAGTCCTTTTGACTGGTTGCCTGGCGTGCATAGGCCAAATCCAATGCTTTGTTGAAGTTCTCATCCTGGTTGTTATTTGAAAGTGAGCGGATCACATCAGCCACATTCAACTCCAGAACGACGTTCATACCGCCCTTCAGGTCAAGTCCTAAACTAATTTCCATTTCACGGCACTGCTTGAGCGTATAGCCCAGCCACACCTTCTGAGTAGATAATGAGTCTAAATAAAGACTCTCTTTTGACGGATCCCCGCCTGCATACTCAGCGGCTTTATTGTTGTAATATCTTGTTACAAATGAGAACGATAGATAGAACAAACATACAAGCGTAAGTAACACCGCGAAGACCTTTACAAATCCTTTGTTTTGCATTTGAATCTTGAGTTTATGTTATTACATTATTTATTTTCGTTTTTTCACAGGGTGCAAATATAGGCTTTTTTTCTTTGTCAAGTAGTAATTAGATTAATTATTTGTCACTCTCATAGTTAATTTCAAACACAAATATATATCTTTGCCTGTAAAAAAACACAGAATTCACCATGAAACAGTTATTTTTATTCCTTTTATTCATTCCTTCCCTGTTGATTGCGCAGGAAGATCAGAAGTATTTAGCCGGAGCCGTACCTGAAGACGGCGGCAAAGTTATCTTTACCAAAGAGATAAGCATGCCCTCCCTCTCAAAGGATCAGATGTATGACATTATGTATAACTGGGCCGAAAAGTTCTTCAGCGAAGAAGGCCGCCGGCTGGTTTATTCAGATAAAGACAAAGGCGATATCGCTGCAGTAGGCGAAGAATACCTGGTATTTCAGAGTACGGCACTCTCATTAGACCGCACGATGATGAACTATCGCGTAACGATTGAATGTGAAAACAATGCAGCCACTATCAAACTGGCCGGTATCCGTTACGAATATAATGTTTCTTATCAGCGCGAACCGGAGAAATATACCGCAGAAGAATGGATTACGGACAAATATGCCTTGAACAAGAAAAAAGACAAGCTGAATCGTGGCAACGGTAAGTTCCGTCGTAAGACAGTCGACTTCGCAGAGGCAATGTTCCAAAGCGCCGATGCGGCATTCGGCATACAGCCGGCCGGCGTAATCGTTCCTGCTTATGCAGTTGTTCCTGCACAACAACAGCAAGTGGCACAGGCAGCAGCACCTGCCCAAAATATCACTCAGGCTCCGGTCGGTAACAATACTGAAGTATGCCAAGGTCTAACCGCCTTCGAACCGGGAAAGGTTCCGGCTACCTTATTGAATATGTTACCGGAAAGTAAAATGGAAATAACTCCGGCTGAGAAGGATAATCTGGTGGAACATTACGCCACCTGGAAAGAAATGGGCAAAATGTTCGGAAAGAACATCGCATCCATCTCTATCAGTCCGGAAAGCGAAGTCTATAAAGCGATCAGAGATAACGACATCTATACTATTTCTTTCAAGAAACAAGATGATCCTGAAACCTGGTTCATGATCCAGTGCATCAAGCAGGGCGAATCCAGCGAAGGTCCGCAGAAAATAGTTATTGGTGAAATACTTAACGTATGGATCAGATAAACAGAAGGATTATGAAGAAATTAACAATCCTGCTCTTGCTGATATGCCCCATGCTGGTTATGGCACAGGGGCATAAAGGCAATGTCGAGTCATGCGCTCCCATGAAAGAAGGAAAAGTATGTTACAGCGACGAAGTAGATGTCGAAGGCATGAAGAAGGGCGAACTGTTCAATGCGATCGACAAATGGGCCAAAAAGAACTATGGAAAAGATGTTTTCCTGTCAAGCGTCACTTCCAGCAAGTCGAAAGGGACAGTATTCATCAACTCCAAAGTGGAGCTACTCCTGAATGAAACAGATAAAACCATCATCAAATATAAAATGAGGATTTATTGTTTCGATGAGAAGTACACCATCGAACTGACTGATATCACCTATCAGTATGATCCGAATAATGAAAAGAAATACAAGACTTATCCGGCAGAAAACGTGATTGCGAATAACGGGAAAAGTAATACGATTGCTTTGATCAAAGACCCGTTGCTTTTCTGCAATGCAACTTTCTTTTTTGCAGAGAACCTGTTCGGAGATGTATTCGATGCAGTAGAAGATTAATAAACAATGGAGGAATATTTATTCCTCCATACTCAAATAGCACCATAACGGATAATGATCCGAATAACGTATCTTGTCAATCGTACAATTCATTGACTTCATATTCTTTGAATGCAGGATATTATCAATGCGGAACCAGAACATATTCTGATTATAAGTTACTCCCATACCCAGCCCCGACTCAGCGAATGAATCGACCAAAGGTCCCTGTATTGTACGATGTGCATAAGAGATGGGAGTATCGTTAAAGTCTCCGCAAACCAAGACATAGTCACCTTTTGCCCTGGCAACCTCAGCAGCTACAGCTTCAGCCTGTTTAGCACGTATTTTAAAAGCCGGTCCTAACTTTTGCTCCAAAGCCCCTTTAATTCCGTCAAAAGTATCCGTACTAATATTCTTAATAAAAGCCGTATAGCGGCTCCGGTCTTCCATCGTCAACTTAAATGATTCAAGATGATTGTTGATAAGGGTCAGTTTCTTTCCTTTCACATTCAGTTCATGAACAGAAGAGCCGTTGAACTCACTTTCATATTTTATTCGCCGGGAGTTTGAGATAGGATATTTGGAAAAAACGGCAATACCGACATTCAGGTACCCCGATGAATTAATAGGAATAACAGAACGATACGGATACATATCCAACGCCTGATAAACCTTCTTGGGAGTAAGAAAACGATCCAGTTTACCTACCGCATATTCCTGCAGACAGACAATGTCTGCTCCCGAATTAGCGATATATTCAATAATCTTATTAGGAGATTCTTTTGTATGGTCTTTATAGGCAAATCCCATCACATTATACGTAAGTACCTTCAGTACATTTTCCTGTGGAATGTCTTTTACCCGGCTATGGTAGGGAAAATACTTTTTTACAGGTCCCCAACAGATCAGAAAAGAACACAGTCCGATCAACAGGAAACGCCACTCCCATAAAAACAACCAATAAAGCACAAAACAAAGATTCAGGACACATAAAATAGGAAAGGCCAGTCCCAAATATGAAAAACCCAGCATTGTATCCGGAGAGACACGGTCTGAATATGCTGAAGCAATCAACAGCACAACGATCAAAACATTGGCAAGAACAAACAATGATTTGAACAACAGCTTCAGTGTCTTCAATCCCTCACTCATTTTTTACTGGCATCGAATAGTTGTCTCTTTTCATCGGCAGAAAGACTTTCGTACCCGGAACGCTTCAGTTTATCCAGGATAGCATCGATATCAGCCGACTCCCTATGTTTACGGGCATTATATTCATAATCTGTTTCTGCCCGTTTATAAGTTACTTTCATTTTAGGCTTTCTCTTTCCTAAATTAACGACCCGATCAAGCAGGCGATTCATAGGCCCCGTCAAATCCTTTCCTTCTTTTATCCGCACAGCAAACCAGATTCCGAACAAAGCGCCGCCAATATGTGCAATATGCCCACCCGCATTATCGGATGTTATGGCCAGCAGATCGATTACAAATGTGAACAGAGCCAAATAGATCAGTTTTATCCGCCCGATCAGGAACAAATTAATTTCCAAATCCTTCCGGTAGAATGATACGGCAAAAACAATAGCCATCACAGAAGCAGATGCACCCATCAAGTAACTGGAAGAAGCTACTGTCTGGAAATACGGGAAGATATTATAGGCAAGCATAAACAGCACTGCCCCGGCAATACCGCCTAACAAATACAGGCCGCCCAACTGTCGTTCGCTGAAAAATGTAAGGAACAATCCGCCGAACCAGTACAACCAAAGCATATTAAAAAGAATATGCAGGAAGTCAAAATGGGTAAACATATAAGTAATAACCGTCCATGGCCGGTACATCAGCAATTCCGGCGACGAAGGCATCTGCAAATATTGCAAGAAAGGTATACCCGGAATATTGAAAAGCAAAAACAACACTCCCAGCAATCGGATCAGGATAAAAAGCCCTACATTAATATATATAAGCTTAACCAATATACTTCCTGCCCGAAACGTATTCTTCAGATTAGTAAAAATACTTTCCATTGCCTGCATCTTTCTTTTTCCAGTAGCGAACCATAAAAAAGCCGAACAACATACCGCCTAGATGGGCGAAATGTGCGACCGTGTCTCCACCAAAACTGGAAACACCCATAAATAGTTCAGCCAAGCCGTAAAACACGACAAAATATTTAGCTTTAATAGGGATCGGAATAAACATAAGGAACAAAGGGACATTCGGAAACAGCATGGCAAACGCCAGCAGGATACCGAACACGGAACCCGAAGCGCCTATCGTAATCATCATATTCAGCGACGGATCCATCCGAACCAATTGGAAAAGCGTCAACCCATTGGCACTCGCAAAAGACTGAAGGGAATATGCCCATACCAGTTCCTGTATGATACCGGCACCGATACCCGTCACGAGATAGAAGGTAAGGAAACGCTTCGGTCCCCACACATTTTCAAGAACACGCCCGAACATATACACCCCGAACATATTGAAAAAGACATGTGCAAAGGAATGCGTATCGTGCATGAACATATAAGTAACGAACTGAAACGGGTAAAAATCTTTCACACCCGGAAAGTGCAATCCCAATAGTTGCACCAAATCTATCCCTACTTTCGGTAAGACCAGACTGGCCACCCAGAAAAGCAGGTTGATAATGATAAGGTTTTTTGTAACGGGCGGTATACTATTCAAGAACCCGGAGCCATTTTGATTCATCATATACATATCAATTTGCGGCAAAGGTAAATATATTTTGATTGTTTTTTCTTCAAATAGTACTAAAACATAGTAAATCAATAAAAAAAACTATCTTTTTCTTTGCAGAATATTAAATAAAAACTACATTTGGATCGACTTTTAGGCTATCACAGATTTGTTTAATATATTAATTATCAATCCATCATGAACAAAACAGAATTTATCACAGCTGTTGCAGAAAAAGCTGGTTTAAGCAAGGCTGACGCAAAGAAGGCAGTGGATGCTTTCGTTGAAACAGTATCCGACGAAATGAAGGCTGGAGGAAAAATCGCTCTTTTAGGTTTCGGTTCTTTCTCAGTAACAGAAAAAGCAGCCCGTAAAGGCGTTAACCCGAAGACAAAACAACCCATCGAAATCGCAGCCCGCAAAGCAGTTAAATTTAAAGCTGGTGCAGAGCTGAACGACAAGATAAAATAAGAACTGATAAAAAAATAATTCCAGAGAACATCACTGCCCCCTGGAACCCACACTAGTATTAATATTAAACTTACCTGATTTACAGGTCAGTATTTTAGTTCGAATTAATGATGACGGGGAATAATCTTTCCCGTCATTTATTTTATACAAAGATGCTGCTTTTCAATCTATTATTCTCAACTTTATGGTTCTGATACCGCACTTGACCCGTCGCAAGCTCCACCTTATAAGCAACACCTCGAACAGGTGTTTCATTTTCCGCAATTTCAGGAAATTCATCGAAACACATCTATCAGATAAAACAACTCTCAGCCAAAACAGTGTGAATTTCGTAATTAATTTACAGATTTCACACAACGTGCTACGACCCAATTAGTCTTAACATTATCTTTTCCTGTAGGAGATATATAGAAACCATAGTGATCTTTATTACCACTTACTCCCGGTCCTATCATATAAACTTCATTATTGCTATTTGTTGTCGCTGTCCAAATAGCCATGTTGATTTTTGTAAAACTATCAGGCCAGACTAAAGATGTAGTGCCATTATTTGTCCCGGAAACCAAACTTTCATCCATCGTTGATCCGTTTAGACCGAAAATCAAATATGCTTCACTGAGAGTAGGTAGTCTCCAACCACCGCCATTGTCAGTTTTTGATGCACATGCAGAATTGGCTTCATTCCAAGTACCACTGGCTGTATTTTCATTTGCCACCAGGAGTTTCGGTGCCACTTTATTATCTACGACAGTCGTAGAAAGTACTGATGAATTTACCCCTAAATTTCCGTCCCGGGAAGTAATAAGCATTCCCGTATTACCATAAGTCTGAATATTTGGATATTTCGTTCCTGAAGAAGTTTCAGGATATACACATCTGACAAGGTTATAATCATCCGTGGTCATATAATTGGGTATATCGAATGGCGCTACAATATATTTATTATCCATAGATCTTTGTGTTGTTGTCCAATAATTGTATTGATGATACCAACCTTCAAAATTTGTATTTCTATTGGAGTCATAAATCAAACCACCTAACGCATCGCGATAAACTAAAGATGTCATCATTTCCCCCAAGGTCGGAAGACGCCACCCGGAACCCATATTGTCACATATAGCCTGAGCTTGACTTAATGCCAAATAGTCAAAAGTTCTATTAGAACCCAGAATTCGCAAAGGATTCACATGAAAAAGAGGAGCTTCACTCGTTTCACTTGTATAATATTTCGTCTCCGAGTTTACATATAAATCAAGAGTCCGGTAAAATGGAAACTTGACATCTTCACCTGCTGATGTTTTGGTATGCATCTCATTTTTAAAAGTAATTCTGACCGTACCATTTTTATTGGCTGCCCACGAAGCTGTTTCAAATCGTAAGAGGAAAGTCTGATTAGTCCCAACGATATCCTGCTTAGCAGCATCACCACCAGATAAATATCCTGTGTTATCCTGATTTTTATATACATCCCCATAGTCAGCAACAATTTCACTATCCGAGCTACTGCTTATGACTTCAATCTTTTCAATTTTCCAATTGACATTGACTTTAAGCGGTAAATAATGTGTCATTCCTAAAGGTATTTTATAAGTAGACGGAGTACTTCCAACCGGATAATCTTCTAAAAAAAACAGTAAATTTCCCTGATTGATCGGACAAGTCACTTCCCCCAACTCACGGTTAGAGACATCATACAACCTAAATTTCAGATGTTCCTGACGCCAGGCATCTGTACCAGCCTGGGGTAACAATGTAATCGCCTGAACTCCATTGAATAACTCATAGGGGGTACCTTCTGTTATAGTACCTGAAGCTGGAGGGGCCCCTATACCCGGAACTATCGTTGCATACTGTATAGCTGCAGTAGTACCGGATGCCGTACGGTCCCGACTCACTGTCACACCGGCAGAAGTCCACATTGCATAGACTGTCTGCGCAACAAGGTCACCATGCGTATTATCCATCGGAAAAAACAAACCATTTGTCAGCTCATTCCCATAGGCATCGACAAACCTGATCATCCCCGGCTCCTCTACATATTGTTCTATGGATATTGAATGTGTCAAACGACCAGCCGTTATCGTAAGAGTAGCCTGACGTGTCTGCCCTACATTGCTCCAATAATAAGGAAAATTCAGAAAAATTGCGCCATCTGTATTTGCACTTCCGGTTACAGCGGTACCATTCGAGAAGTTCAGCCATCCTCCTGAATCCGTAATAACAGCTTTCCACCCTCCAGGACTATCGGTAAACACATCGATCTTATAAGACACATTTTCGTATTGCCATACTCTTATTGCCGATTCGCTTACTCCAAGCATATATTGGCCGTTGTATACGATATCTGAAATTTTATCACGGTTATAGGCGATTAACCGAACATTCAGATTGGTCATCGTTCGATACGACTCAATGGCTTCTTCCATGGTCAGGTAGCCAATACCGGAAGCTTCCTTTATATTGATAGTATATTTGTAATTTCGTTTTAACGGCATATAGTCAGCAGTTCCTGACTTCAGGAAATCGACCCGATAATAATAAGACGTGTTATCACCTGTCATTTTACCTTTTACAATCAGACAGGTTGCATCCTTACGGCTTACCGCACCATCATTAGGGCTACCATCCGAATTGCTGGCTGCATCTGCAGCAGCCATAGCTTCATAAGTATAAATTTCCCCCAGATAGCTTGCCGCTCCATTGACTGAATAACTATAAGGTGATCCAGTTCTATCACTGTTACCCGGAATCATCGGATCATCCGGTTCCGGATCGCTTAACAATCCTGTTCCAGAATCCCAGGCAGAAGCAATATATCCAACTGTATTATAATTAGCCAGATAAACATTCTCCACTGTAAAATTCGAAGCCTCGTTATTAATATCGATCCGGGCGAGCATACGTACCAGATTGATATTGATTATAGGATCCATCTCGGGATAAATCTTCGAAACTTCTTTTTCTGCGTACATAGGTATCGGTGTATACCCCGAAGAGGTGGAACCATTAGCCGGCCATGCCACCGTCGAAGAGTGCGTCAGCTTCGGCATTATTTCAGCCTTTGTCTTCCCCATATCTGAGTCCTGAATAATCGAAGAAAGCGACTGGTTTGCTACCATCACAACACGAGCCTTTCCGCTGGTACGGGGTAGTTCCGCTGAAAAAGTCACCGTAGAAGGATTTTTACTCAAATCCTGTGTAACATTTGTCGCCACTACCCGCGCCAAAAGAACCTCCGGACTTTGCGCAGCATCGAATACAAGAATATCAACAGTCTTCACTTCGTCTTCCTTGTTGTTTGTCCCCTCCATCGTACGTGTAGATACAGACGGAATACTGACATCAGGAACCGTTAAAGTAAAGCTAACCGCATTTCCGATTGGACGTGGTCCGACACTATACTCATCCGAACAACCCACAAAGCCGATCATCACCAGCAATATAAGTGATAAGATGTTGAATCCGGGTGTTGAATGTATATATTTCATTATTCTGTTTCCTTTCTTAAAAAATATTCTTTACAATTAAAGTGCAGGCACTACAATCGTCAGAGGCGGATTATTACCGTTTGTATTCTTCAGGGTGAGGGTAGCCGTTTTACCGGTTGGAGCATTGGCTTTGTAATAATAATAAAGTGCATCGCCATTTCCCCCGTTCGCTCCAATAATCGTTTCCGTATTCAGAAGTATATCATCCGGATCAGATACACCAGTCACCTCCCAGGTCCACGCACCAAGATCACCAGCACTCGAATCACCTGCGTATCCCGAAGCAAAAACGAGCTTATAGCGGGGTACTACACCTGAAACCCCGGAATTATCCAGAATTCTTGAAGCTGTCATCCAGTCAGCAAGCCCTTTGTATTGTTTGATTCTCATTTGGTGTATCAAATTACCTGCCTTGATATTGAACAAAGTATTCCGGCTATTTTCTGCGCCGCTATAACTCCCCACATTAATCTCAAGCTTATAAGTATGCACACCTGACGAGACAGTCCCATCAGACCTGTAAACCGTAGCCCAATCGAGTGAAAGATATTGCTCATAATTTCCGGGCGCACTAATACTGCTTAGATACGCACCTGCAGGATAGCCCGTTTCCGGGTCCGTATCCAGTTTATAATTCGTTTCAACATCTACAAATACTTGTGCACCATTACCCGCCAGTTCAATCGATTTATATTCGACATTCAGATAATACTGCTTATCAAAGATCACATTCACCGGATTCGTATCCCACGGTAAAGGTTGAGCTGTTATCTCGAATATCTTATCGGATAGGGTTATATTATAGTTTATATATTCACCCGATTTCCACGTATGTGCACTGGCAGCAACAACTTCCCGGAGATTAAATTCGTTAGTCCCCCAATTGGTTGTTATAACGATTTTGGCAGTCGAAGAGAAACTGTTCGTCGGTAACATGAGAAACGTATCCCCGATCTGAGCTACAGTACCCGTCACCGTATTACCGGAAGTAATCGTAGAAGTAACAGTACCTGTTGTAACATTACTCCAGGAAAATGCCGGTTTAGCAGGAGAAGAAAACGTAGGAATTTCTGTGACAACAAGCTTCCCGCTTTTCCCTATATCCTGAAACTCTATTTTATTTATAGTCACTATATCCGGAGCCGGGGCCACTTTCCTGAATGTAAAAGAGACCTTCGTCAGGGTATGGTAGAAATGTATACTTACCGGGCTTTTCCAGGTCAACGGTTCTGATACAGCAGTCAGCACATCCACATGGTTTGCCGCATCAGTATTTGCCGTATAATCCAAACTTAACTGCCCAGCTGTAAAACTCGCGGTAGGCGTATAGCTACCATCGCAAGGATACCACGAAAAGAACTTCAGTCGATCCGTTGCTTCATCAGGCCAGTACCGGATCGGTGATAATGAAGCTGTATAATCATCGTTCACTTTCGCTTTGGTATCTTCAAAGTAAATCTGTTCACTCGATGATGCGGGTATTCTCGAAGCATAAATACCAAAATTCAGTCCCAGCAGGTCTGCATCCGAATCAATAGCCGTCCCTTTGGTTACACTGGTCCCCTCCGTCACGATCGAACGCACGACTATCTGTTCCGTATCCGTACCACCGCCTACCATCTTCTCACAAGAAGAGAGGGCCGCCGTAAGAATGACAGCTGTCACTGTATATTTTATCTTATTTATATAAATCCCCAATTTCATCATCCATTATTTGCGTATGCCTGTTGAAGGGATCACAGCTTTATATCTAAATCGATGTCTTGTCTTGTACCCCAGTCTTCAACGGAGACCTGATGTATGTCAATCTCAAAGACTTCCCCTACATAGGCCGTTATTACATATACATTATTTCTCCGGATTTCAGTAAAAGACACGGCTTCTACATCCTCCGAAGTTCTTTTGGTGACTTTGTCTATCGGTCTTTTATCCATACCGACAGACAAAGTCGCTTTTTTAAAGTTCGCCATACTGATAGCCAACCTGTCAGTATAGTTTGAACGGAAGATACGCTCGGCTGTATAGAACGAACAGAGTAACTGTTGGTTCTTTGCACCGGTTGCAGAAGAATACTGCCAGGTTGTATCTTTTGTTGCAGTCCATGTCTGATTGACTAAAACACCATCAGCCACACTGCCCATAACCTTGCCGTAATTCTTCGATGCAGTGGCGTTACCACGCGTACCGTTGGCTTCGTTCCCCATCACAAAATAGCTGTTATAGGAAAGGTTATACAAGGTAACGCTACTGGCCTCCGTGTCAGCAGTTTGTTTAAAGTATCCGATCTCATGCTCAGAATCTTTCCGGACTCCCAGATAGACATCTACCCTCGCTACGGCACGTTCGACCACAATCTTCACTGTTTCTGTATAGCCGTTAGCAACCGCTACATCCCGGATTACTCCAACCATAGGCATACCGGTAGTAGCAACTACCTCCTGACCACTGCTGTTCAGAATCCGGGCAATATCATACGTTACATTCTCCAAGGTAGTCATGTCGTCAATGAGATCGAGTTGTCCCGTCAACTCTGTCGGCTCATTGATGATCACCACCACAACCTTATCATCGTTGGGGGTGACCTCTACCTCATTTACTTTTATATCTGTCGCTGTTTCCGGCGACAGAACTTCCGAATAAATATTTTTATCCAGTTTCACTGTAGCCAACGACGCATCGTCAAATATGATAAACCGAATGGTTTTTATTAACTCCTGCCTGTCTTTATCCGTATCATCAACCAAATTGACCTGAAGAGATGCCCGGGTAGCCAAAGGAGTAATAATCTCTTTTTCACCACACGAGACCAAAGTCACGGCAAGTACAAAGAAAACTATATGTAATAGTCTATATATCATTTCATTTTATTTCACATTATTCAATCTCTATATCATGAAGCCAATATATCCAGTCGGCAACCTGAAGACCGATCGACAGAAATGCATTTCCGCTTCCAGGATCTTTTTCAGTCACGCAGAAAATAAGGTTCCACTCCCCTTCACGGTCCAGATATTCCTGGAAAGGCAGGGCTGTACCGTCATGCCTGTTGATAGGCTTGGTATACAACAATAGAGTCAGTAAATTATAGCTCCATACTTCGTTTAGCGTTTTCGTATCGCGTACAACAATCTTATAATCGAGTCCTTCCCTATTCAATAACCGAAGGGTATTCAGGTGGGCAGATACAAGAATGTCACTAGTCTCTCCTTTATTGAGATAGTAAGGTGAATAAGTTACCGGATGGGTTACATCCAACGGTTCGTTCTCCCATGAATAGGTACCGCTTTCCGGTGTAACAATTTCAAAAGTATACGGAGGAATTTCAGTAGCTGGAGCCGCTCCGTTCAAACTAACCAGCATCATATTAAACCGATTGGTAATGCGCATCAGGTTCACCTGATACACTTTATGGTCGGCGTTTTCCGGGGAATAGTCTATTTCCAGGGCTTCACCTAAGTAAAGATGAGGAAATTCGAAGTTCACCTCGTCCGACCTGCGTTCCAGGGCGAACATAAATTGTTGAAGTGTTGTAACTCCCGGAACCACATCTTGTCCGAGATAATCGGAAACACGAAAATTATCGGACAACCCTCCGATAGTAAGCACCTTGTACTTCCCGTACGCAAGATCGTCTGCCAACGGCATTTTGTTTCCATCGACTAATCCGGCTGCTTCGGTACGTTTGGTGAATAATAGTTTATCATTGCTATCGAACACGAATACGTCTACCGATTTCACCTGTGGACTAAACGAGTCCGCATATTCCATATTATGATCGAATACAAATTTCAACCACAGTTCGCAACGGGGCATATCCTCAAAGATCGAGGTACACGAAGCCGGCATAAGGAATATAATAAGAATGAATAACTGTTTGATATTTCCGAACATATTTTTTGTTTATTCTTTTAGCTATGACAACCCGAAGGTTGACTACTTAAAAAATGGAAAGAACCGAGCAGGTAGTCCCCTACCCGGTTACTTTATTTGAGAGTATATTAAATTTCAAAATCTGTTTCCCAAAAAACCCATGGGCCAACTTGTATTTCGAAATCCAAATAAGCGCTATCCTGGTCGATATCTTCTCCTGGATCAGGATCATCAGGTCCATCACCCGGATACCATGGAGTACCTTTACCTCTGACTTTAGTCAAATTCAAGTTATACCAGTTATTACGTACTACGCCATACTTACCGAAAGCCATATTCGGAAGATCTGTCGTATTATCATGACGGATTTCATAAATATAATAATTAAGTCCATTTTGATACCACCAAAGACAATCCTTCAATTTAGTAAGTTCACCGCCATTTGCGATCTTATCGGTATTGAGGTGAGATGCTTCAAGATCTGCTATAGTTGTAATTTCGTTGTTTTTAGCTTTCACTATCTCCAAGAACTTGTCTGATGCGGCAATAAATAACTTTTCCGAAGGTGTAGCTGCATCCGCCTTTAAAACAGCAGCAGCATAAGCCTGCTTCAATGACGTCAGGTTATAGTTAACACCATCAAAATAGAACCAATGTTCCCCTGCAGTAAACGTATTAGTAGGAGTATATGTACCTTTAATAACCACACGTGTTGCCGCACCGAATTTTTGCATTTCCGCTGCCATTGTATTTTCTATACAATAGTCAATACCCGAATTTCCCTTCCAAAGTCCATCAGCCGGAACAGATTTAGTATCATCTGCTTTGTTCAAAATAATTCCGGTTGTATGATCTGGTGAGGAATAGTTCGGATCTTCAGTGTAAAAATTATTCGCATAAAAATCATCCGTATGAACAGCTGTTATATGACTTTTTACTGCATAAGGGAAATATTTACTATTACGATAGTCAAGCAACCAACCGCCAAAAGAAAATGTAGCCCCTTTATCTACGGGTTCTACAGTAGGATTAGTAGACTTCACGACCATCTTTGCAGCCAAACGTTCAATCTTCAGAACTGCTTTATCTTTACTTGCAGCTTGCTTGGCAGCATCATCGCTGGTAAATTCTTTATCTAGATCGCTAACTGTAGTTACAACCTTCTTCAATTTGGCGCTTACGTCAAGCAATCCATCAGCGGGCCACTCAGAACCGACTTGAGTTTCATCATAAGTACCCACATTAATCATCGTAAAACTAGTTCCAATACCGCCATCATCAACATCCCCCATAATTTCTTTAACAAGAATGTCGGGAGTTTGGGTATCTGCATCAAAAGGAACATCAATAACTGCATTGAAAGCATCATATGTCATACCGTCCGACAAACCATTTACCAATCTATCCTCAAATTTAGCTCCAGGATTAGCTACAACAAGTAAATATGTTGTTGCAGGGTTTACTTTAAGCGCTCCACCCGATGTACTACCTGTTATTTTGACAAAAAACTTATCAGCAGTAGAGTGCTTTATCAAAGCCTTTCCACTGTTAAATGTAAGTACATAGAATTCGTCGATCACGCTTTCTTTTGGATCTCCATCGTCTTCATCCGAAGTCCCGGCTGCAGCACGTGACCTTAGATCAGGATATGTCACACTTAACGACATATAAGCCGTTCCCGAAGGATCCGTACCTGGATCAGGCCCTTCGCCTTCAACGTTGTCTGAACAACTTGCCATTGTGGCTATAGCCAGTAATACGGCAAAAATAGATTTGATTCTCATTCTGAATAAATTTAAATTATACTTGTTAGATAAATTCTGATAATAACTATGATAATAAAGAAGTTTAGCATCAACTATATTCGGAATATCTCTTATATTGCGTAATTGAAAAGTCATTTAAAAAAGTAAACAACCGAAAGTGCAAGTTTCGTCACACCGAAATAATCTCTGTCTTTTTGAATTTTGTCGCCACATGTTGTACATGGATATTTATCCTGGTTCAGATGAGCCCAACCGACCCCTACCACCGCTTCCATGCTCCAACGGTTACTCAACAACCATTGATAACCATACGAAAGTCCGGCTCCGTAAAGGGTTCCCTGATAACGGCTCTTTTCCATATTGTCACTCAGGAATTTTATTCCACCTACATTGTAATCTCCGTAGTGTCCGTGAATTCCCAGAAAATGTCCCACGAATTTCTCACAAGTCCAATACCGTAATTCAGGTTGTACCAGCCAATGACGCAGACGCATAGCGTCACTATCATCTCCAAACTTCCAAGGATTATAGTTTGCGGAAACGTCCAACGTCCATTTTTTGCTCAAGCCCAATTCAACTCCCAGATTCATGGAAGTAGTCAAATCATAGAGCAAGTTAGACTTTACAGCCACTTTTTGGCTGAATGCACTTGTCACCGTAAATACCAGGAAAATGAAAAGTAAAAAAACAGTCCTCATACAATTCCTGTTAATGAGCCATTTTTTAAACTTCGTATCTCCATGTCTGACGTATTAAGCCCAGTTGTTACTATTAAAATATAAACCATCCGATTCTCAATTAAATAATTCATAATATTTACTGTCCTTGTAATTTTCATAACCTCTTGTAATCCCAAATGAAGTTATGTTATAATCCTAGTGCTGTCAGGCTCATACTCTACGAAATCAACCGAATCTAAATTTATATCCCATCATTTACAACCAGATCCGAATTTGGCGTAACTTAAAGTTTATAATTTATCCCAAAAACACTCCTTTTATAATATACAAAGATCGCTAAAGTCAAATAAATCATCACGCTATAACCGTTTCTGATATCATGCACACACCACACGGTAAACTACCCATTTCACAACACTATTTCCGCTATTTTGCATTTTTCGCAACTTTTCCTCTGTTTCCACCTTTTATACATACTAACCAAACATAAAAAAGAAATTTGTCTATAAAAACCACAAATGAGCCCCTACAAAAAAGAATATGGTAAAGACCACGCTAACTGTTAATTCAAAATACCTATACGCAGGTTTTTAGAAAATAATCATGTACCTTTGCGTCCAAAATAAAATCAGAATATATAGAAGTAAGAATATGGTTATTGAACAGCAGATCACCGGTGCGATCATTGCCGGAATAAAAGAACTGTACGGTACCGACATCACGGAAGCCCAGATACAGTTACAGAAGACAAAAAAAGAGTTTAAAGGACATCTTACCCTGGTTGTATTCCCCTTCCTTCGTGCATCGAAGAAGTCACCGGAACAGACCGCTCAGGAAATCGGCGAGTATTTGCTGAAAAACGAACCGGCTGTATCTGAGTTCAACGTGATCAAAGGTTTTCTGAACTTGACAGTTGCCGGTCCTTGCTGGATCGACCTGCTGAATACGGTCCATGCACAGCCCTCCTACGGGATCATTCCTGTGACGGAACAGTCTCCTTTGGTGATGATCGAATATTCTTCGCCTAACACGAACAAGCCCCTTCACCTGGGACATGTACGCAACAACCTCCTTGGCTACAGCTTGTCGGAGATCATGAAAGCGAACGGAAACAAAGTCGTTAAAACGAACATCGTAAATGACCGCGGTATCCACATCTGTAAATCCATGCTAGCCTGGCAGAAATGGGGTGACGGCGTTACTCCTGAGTCTTCCGGCAAAAAAGGCGACCACCTGATCGGTGATTTCTACGTATTATTCGATAAACATTATAAACAGGAGCTGAAAGAGCTGGAGACCAAAGGTCTGACCAAAGAAGAAGCAGAAGCTCAATCCACCCTGATGGCAGAAGCCCGCGAGATGCTTCGCAAATGGGAAGCAGGCGATGCTGAAGTCCGCGCTTTATGGGAAAAGATGAACAGCTGGGTATACGCCGGTTTTGATGAAACTTATAAAATGATGGGCGTAGACTTCGACAAGATCTATTACGAATCACAAACCTACCTGGAAGGTAAAGGCAAAGTAATGGAAGGCCTCGAAAAAGGTATCTTCTACCGCCGTGAAGACGGTTCTGTTTGGGCAGACCTGACCAAAGACGGACTGGATGAAAAACTGTTGCTCCGTGCCGACGGTACTTCCGTATATATGACACAGGATATCGGTACCGCCAAACTGCGCTTCGACGACTATCCTATCAACAAAATGATCTATGTAGTAGGAAACGAACAGAACTATCATTTCCAGGTACTGTCTATCCTTCTCGATAAGCTGGGCTTCGAATTTGGAAAAGGGCTGGTACATTTCTCTTACGGAATGGTAGAACTTCCGGAAGGTAAAATGAAGAGCCGCGAAGGCACCGTTGTCGATGCAGACGACCTGATGGAAGAGATGATCGGCACGGCACACGAAATATCACAAGAACTGGGTAAACTGGACGAAATGACTCCTGAAGAGGCTGCCAATATTTCCCGTATCGTAGGACTGGGCTCCCTGAAATATTTCATTCTGAAAGTCGATCCGCGTAAGAATATGACCTTCAATCCGAAAGAATCTATCGACTTCAACGGCAATACCGGCCCGTTTATTCAGTACACATATGCCCGAATCCGTTCCGTTTTGCGAAAGGCTGCCGAGCAGGGAATTGTGCTTCCCGAACAAGTGCCCGCCAATACACTTATCTCGGAGAAAGAGGAAGGTCTGATCCAGATGATCGCAGACTACGCTGTAACGGTGAAAGAAGCAGGCAAGGAATACAGCCCCGCTTACATTGCGAACTACATCTACGACCTGGTAAAAGAATACAACCAGTTCTATCACGACTTCTCCATCCTGCGTGAAGAGAATGCGGAAATCAAACAGTTCCGCCTCGTATTATCAGCCAACGTAGCCAAGATAGTCAAATCGGGCATGTCATTGCTGGGCATCGAAGTTCCGGAAAGAATGTAATTCCCCTATACATTATAATACAAAAAAACTCCTGCTGAATGATCAACAGGAGTTTTTTTTATGAGCTATTCTCTGATTATGCTTTCTTCTTTGTAGTACGCTTTTTAGGAGCAGCGGGCTTCTCTGCCGCTTCAGTTATAATCTTCATACATTCTTCAAAAGTCAACTTTTCCGGATTCGTAACCGTCTTCGGTATCCGGTAATTTGCTTTCTTATAGGTAATATAAGGACCATATCGACCATTCAGAATCTCCAGTTCAGGATCTTCCTCAAACTTCTTCAGGAAGCGCTGTTCGTCTTTCTTACGCTTTTCATCGATCAGCGCAATCGCCTCCTCTGCCGTAATAGACAGCGGATTCATATCTTTCGGGATTGAAACGAACTTTCCGTCATGGCGGATAAACGGTCCGAAGCGACCTACAGCCGCAACCATTTCCTTGCCTTCATATTCACCGATCGTACGGGGCAGATCAAATAACTTCAGGGCTTCTTCAAGCGTGATCGTTTCGATGGACTGTCCTTTCATCAACGTAGCGAACTGAGGTTTAGGAGCCTCCTTGTCATCCGGATGGGCTTGGCCAATCTGTACGACCGGACCGTAGCGGCCTATCTTTACGAATACGGGATTTCCGCTTTTCGGATCGATACCCAACTGACGTTCACCTACCTTATGTTCAGTCTTCAACGCAGCCGTTTCCTCTACGATCGGATGGAACAGCTTATAGAACTTATCGATTGCCGCCGTCCAGACCATTTCTCCTTCAGCAACGGCATCGAACTCTTTTTCCACACTGGCTGTAAAATTATAATCCAATACGTCCGGAAAATAAGTCATCAAAAAGTCATTTACCACCGTTCCTATGTCGGTCGGCATCAACTTATTACGGTCGGCCCCTACAATTTCTTTCTTATCGGCTTCCTTGATCTTGTCCTTTGCCAGTGTAATGACACAGTAAGAACGTTCCACGCCTTCTTTATCTCCTTTCACGACATATTCACGATTCTGAATAGTCTGAATAGTAGGAGCATAGGTAGAAGGACGACCGATTCCCAGTTCTTCCAGACGACGAACGAGGCTGGCTTCCGTATAACGCGGCGGACGCTGCGTAAAACGTTCCGTGGCTACGATATCATTCAGCGACAGTACTTCATGCAGCTGTACCGGCGGTAACAAGCCGTTTTCCTGCTCTTTCTCATTCTCGTCATCGAAGCTTTCGCGGTATACCTGAAGGAAACCGTCAAATGTGATCACTTCACCTACGGCTACGAATTTCTCTTTCTTATTATTGATGCAGACGGAGATCGTCGTACGTTCCAGTTCGGCATCTGCCATCTGCGACGCGATCGTCCGTTTACGGATCAGTTCATATAATTTCTTTTCCTGCGCCGATCCGCTGATCTCCGTATTACTGATATAGGTAGGACGGATGGCTTCGTGCGCTTCCTGGGCACCCTTGCTCTTTGTGTGATACTGGCGGAATTTATAATATTTTTCACCGTATGTCTCCAGGATAGCCTCTTTGGAGGTTCCTAAAGCCAGGTCACTCAAGTTCACCGAGTCGGTACGCATATACGTGATCAACCCCGATTCGTACAGACGCTGTGCGATCATCATGGTCTGCGATACGGAATACCCCAGCTTACGTGCAGCTTCCTGCTGTAAAGTGGAAGTAGTGAAAGGAGGTGCAGGTGATTTCTTTACCGGTTTCTTCGTGATCTCATCGATGCTGAAAGAGGCTGCTTTGCATGATTCCAAAAACTCCATGACCTCTTTCTTATCCTTCAGACGCTTGTTCAGTTCAGCTTTCAGGATCGTTGTTCCGTCGGGAAGCGTAAAATTGGCAATGATGCGGAAAGCGGCTTCCGATACGAACTCATTGATCTCACGCTCACGTTCCACAATCAGACGGACAGCCACAGACTGTACACGCCCGGCAGACAAAGCCGGCTTCACTTTCCGCCACAGGATGGGAGAAAGTTCGAAACCTACGATACGGTCCAATACACGACGTGCCTGCTGTGCATTCACCAAATTGATATTGATATCACGCGGTGTTTCGATAGCATGCAAAATTGCATTCTTGGTAATTTCATGGAAAACAATACGTTTCGTATTTTCCGGCTTCAATCCCAAAACTTCGTACAGATGCCAGGATATAGCTTCTCCTTCGCGGTCCTCATCGGATGCGAGCCATACCTGTTCGGCTGTCTTAGCTTCGGATTTCAATTCGGATACCAGCTTCTTCTTATCGGCCGGAATCACGTACTGCGGAGCATAATCGTGCTCGACATCAATACTAAAATCTTTTGTCTTCAAATCGCGGATGTGCCCGTAACTCGACATAACCTTAAAATCTTTCCCGAGGAACTTTTCGATGGTTTTTGCCTTGGCGGGTGACTCCACTATTACCAGATTCTTTTGCATAATCACTTTTCACTTTTTAGAAATCGAGTGCAAACTTACATAAATAATTAACGTAACCGTACATCAGTAACAAAAAAACAGTTTTTTAAACCGTGATTATTATGTATGTAACCACTTCAGAATTATCTTTGTCCACAAAATATCACATTATTTCGACATGGAAACAATCAGACAACTTATCAACGATAATAAAACAGATGAAGCCTTGCGTTTGTTGGATGAATACATTAAAAAAAACGAGACAGACGATGAAGCGTACTACCTGCGGGGAAATGCATACCGTAAAATCGGAGACATCCGCCAGGCACTGAACAACTACCTGACTGCTATGGAACTAAATCCCGACAGTCCGGCACAAACGGCTTACAATGCCCAAATCAAAATATTAGATTTCTATAATAAAGATATGTACAATCATTAACAATTTTGCCCAAATATAGGAGTTCTTTTCATGAAAGTCGTTACTACATCTACTCAGGACCCTCATTTTACCCTGTTTTACACCCGGATGTGAACGATGCGAAGACCCGGGTGTAAAGGATGCCGAGACCCGGGTCTCAAGAAATTATCAGTGAATCTTTTCCCTCAGCTCTTTCAATACCTGGATATCTTTTACCCGTATTTTACCGCTTCGATCAGGCGGACAATTCAGGATCAGGATATTATCATTCTTTGTACACTGACGGTACAGTTTTGCCAACTCATCAACCGGTTTATACTTTTTGTCGGTCGTATTATAAAACCAACGTTCGCTGATACAAATGGTAGATTCCCAAGGCATATAATATTCTTTACCGTCGTGAGTAAAAACTTTCGGATCATTATCGGCGGGCAGATACGGATCTCCCAAACGGAAATCACTCGGGAAATAACGGATCGGATAACCTTCTTTCTGATTTTCCGGCAATACAGGATGTGCATCCGGATTTTCCGGCAAACCGATTGTCCAGTTTATACCGATCTGACAATCCGGCTGTCTCGATTTGATCGTCTGGTAAATATCTTTCACCGGCCAACGATAATTTTCTTTCTCCCAGCCACCGTCAAACCAAAACTCCACAATATTCGTATAGGGTTCTACAATATCGATCAACTCATTCAACTGACGAAGCATATATTCATTATAGGCAGCATCTTTGGAGGGATCTTTCACATCTGCATTCACCTTGCGGTCCCATAAAGAATAGTACAGTCCCAGACCGATATCATATTTCTTACAGGATTTCGCTATCGCTTCAATTACATTAGTGGGATTGCCCGAACTCGCTACATCATATTCTGTATATTTACTGTCCCAAAGGCAGAAACCCTCATGATGCTTTGCAGTAAGAATAACGTATTTCATTCCGGCATCTTTTGCCGCTTTAATCCATTGGTCCGTATCGACAGCCGTCGGTCGATAAGAGGAAGCGGGTTTAGAACCGTCTGTCCACTCCTGGTCCTGAAACGTATTCAGTCCGAAATGGATAAACATTCCATACTTACGGGCTATTTGCTTTTGCTGTGCCGGGCTAGGTTGATTGGAAGGGACCGGCAATATCTGTTCCTGCCCACGCACAAAAGGCATAGCCAGGAACAGAAATAAGAATTTAATTAGTATCTTTTTCATGGTAATAGAAATTTATACCACAAAAATATCGTTCTTTCTCTATCGGATATAGTCAGAATTCGTTCTATAGTTTGCAGAATCCGATATTATAACAATCAGAAGCGCCAACCTATATTAAACTGGAGAACGCCGTTACGGCATTTTTCATCGATCTGACCGACACCAGGAAGAGCTGAAAATTTTTCATTATCAATTGCATTTGTCAAACCTATATTATAATTCAAAGAAAACATCAACCCCATAGGTGATTGATATCCAGCACCTAATACGATTGCAAAATCAACAGATTTAAATAAATCACTACCTTCGCTTGTAGATACAGACGTTCCTGACTGAGATACTTTCATTTTTGAAGAGACTTTAAATCCTAACTGTGGTCCAGCAAATAGATTAAAACCTTCATACACATAACCCTTCAATAAAACAGGTATGTTCAAATAATCATTCTTAATCTTCATACTCATACCACTTTCTTTATCTTTTGTCCCTTGCATTGAATAAAAAAGTCCAGGTTCAATAGCAAAATTACTGGTAAGCATCACTTCTCCAGCCACTCCTATATTTAATCCAGGTTTCATACTTCCATCTGTATTTGTCATATTGGCAAAATTCAAACCGATCTTCGGTATAAAATGGAATTCCTGCGCACTCACCTTAAAGGTAACGAAAAGCAACAATAATAAAGCGATCTTTTTCATACAATAAATTTTTAGATATTAAACACATATATTCAAGACAAATAAAAACATCCATTGTCACACTTAAATAATACCGGCCAAATATAAGTATTATATCAATCCTATACAACCTTGATCCATCTATTAAAGCAGAGCAAATGAATACAGTATAAACGCATTCGCATTAAAACTATTGCAGAAAAGATACAAATTAACGCATACAAAAAAAGCCATACCTTTTTGGGGTATAGCTTTTTCTTTTCATTTTATGTTGATATTACTTCAACAAGCTGCAAGGACAAAGATTATCTTTTTCGATATCTTTGAAGTAGTTGTATGTACCGACTTTGATTTCAGCGCAAGCCGCTTCGTCAGCTACGATAATACCTTTCGGGTGCATCTGCAAAGCAGTGATTGTCCACATCTGGTTGATAGAACCTTCAACAGCCTGCTGCAAAGCGCGAGCCTTGTTATGGCCGTTTACCATGATCAATACTTCTTTAGCATCCAGTACAGTACCTACACCAACCGTTACAGAAGTCTTCGGAACCTTGTTTACATCGTTATCGAAGAAACGAGAGTTAGCGATGATCGTGTCGGTAGTCAGAGACTTTACACGAGTACGTGAAGACAAAGAAGAACCCGGTTCGTTGAATGCGATATGACCGTCAGGACCGATACCCCCCAGGAACAGGTCTACACCACCTACCGCTTTCATCTTAGCTTCGTAAGCAGCACATTCGGCTTCCAGGTCAGGAGCGTTACCGTTCAGGATATTTACATTCTCCGGCTTGATGTCAACATGGCTGAAGAAGTTGTTCCACATGAACGAATGATAACTTTCCGGATGATCTTTCGGCAATCCGACATATTCATCCATGTTGAAAGTGATGATATTCTGGAAGGAGATAACACCCTGCTTGTTCAATTCGATCAAGTTCTTGTACATACCCAGAGGAGACGATCCGGTAGGCAATCCCAAAACAAAAGGTTTTTCAGCTGTCGGATTAGCTTTCTTAATCTTTGCAGCTACATAATTAGCAGCCCATTTCGAGAGTTGCTCGTAATCTGGTTCAATAATTAGTCTCATAACGTTTGTGTTTTTTCAGTTGACAGTTGACAGTTGACAAGTGACAGATATAGTCACCCTCTTCCGCAAACCGGAACTGATTAGGTTATTAATAGTTTTTTTAGATCTGCTCTTTTAACTGTCAACTGTCACTTGTCAACTGTCAACTCTTTCGCCATCGCTTCACCCAAAGCCCAGCATTCTTCATACTTATCGACTTTCAGGCCCTGTTTTTGTTCAACAGGCGTACCAACGGTTTCCCATTTCATCTTTTCACCGAAAGCTGTCAGGCGTTTTACCGCAGCACCTGCCCAGGTAAATGAACCGAAGTAACCATACAGGCGGTTTTTCACCTCACGCATTTCGATCTTGCTCAGAATAGCTTCCACTTCCGGGAACAAACTGTTCGAATAAGTCGGACTGCCGATGATGATACCTTTATATTTAAATACATCTTTCAATATATAGGATGCAGGACTCTTGCTGACATTATGCAACACAATGTTCTTCACGCCATGTGCCGACAACGATGATGCGATCGCTTCCGCCATCTGTTCCGTATTGCCGTACATACTTCCATAGATAACGACAACACCGTCTTCTCCTTCATACCGGCTCAAACGATCATATATTTCAATCGCCTTCTTTGCATATTTACGCCATACAGGGCCATGAGTCGAACAGATCGTTTCGATACCCAATACAGAAAGTTTCTGTAAAGCACGCTGCACCGGATTTCCATATTTACCGACAATATTGGAATAATAACGGATCATTTCTTCCCAATAATGATCTACATTCATTTCTTCATCGATCACACCGCCATCCAGCGTTCCGTATGTACCGAAAGCATCAGCTGAGAATAACAGTTTATCTGTCGAATCGTAAGTCACCATCACTTCCGGCCAGTGCACCATCGGAGCCATGTAGAAAGAAAGCTGATGACGACCAATATTCAGCGTATCCCCTTCTTTTACTTCGTGAAGCCCGGTCGTAATCCCATGATATCCGTCCAACATACCGAATGTCTGCTTGTTTCCGATGATCTTCACATCCGGATATTGCTGACGCAGCAGACGAATACTTCCGGCATGATCGGGTTCCATATGATTCACGATCAGATAGTCGAGTGTACGGCCATCCAGAGCATCCGCTATTTTTTTCAAAAATATATCAGAGTAGCAAACATCCACCGTATCAACCAATACAGTCTTTTCGTCCACAATCAAATATGAATTGTAGGAAACACCGTACGGCAGTGGCCACATATTTTCGAAGAGGGCCTTCTGACGGTCGTTAACTCCTACATAATATACCTTATCTGCTATTTCTTTTAACTTATACATTTCTTTAATTTCGTCTTTTTAATTCTTCGTAATTGTTCGGCTTTCTCGTCAGTGCTCTCCAAACGAACCAGCAACCGGCCAAAACAAACGGAATACTGAGCCACTGCCCCATATTCAGCATCATATTATCTTCAAATGCCTCCTGGTTGTTCTTCAAAAATTCGATGAAGATACGCGATCCGAACACAATGATCATGAAGACTCCGAAAATAAGTCCTTCGCGTTTCCAGGCTTGCTTTTTGAAATACATCCACATACATATCCCGAAAGTAGCCAGATAAAACAGCGCCTCATATAGCTGTGTCGGATGGCTGGGTACCGTAAAGATCGGCTCCGCTCCCATTTTCCAGGCATGTAAGTTCTCGATAAAACGGAATCCCCACGGCAAATCGGTCGGGTGTCCGTATATTTCATGATTCATAAGGTTACCCAGGCGGATCATAGCCGCAACCAGTCCCGTCGGAACCACCAGTTTGTCGAATGTCCACAGCATACTTTTATGTGAGACACGTCTGGAATAGAAGTAAATGGCAATCACAATACCTAGCGTACCTCCATGACTTGCCAGTCCTCCTTCCCAAACCTTGAATATCTCTATCGGATTAGCCAGATAATATCCGGGATCATAAAACAGGCAGTGTCCTAAACGGGCGCCGACCACAGTTCCTACCATGGTATAAATAAGCAGGGAGTCGATCCATGCAGGAGGAAGTTTCTCATTTTTCCACATCCGGCTCACGATGGTATAACCAATCCAAAAGCCGATAGCAAAAGCAAGTCCGTACCAGCGTATTTCGCGTGAACCTATGGAAAAGATGGCGGGGTCAGCCGTCCAGGTAATAAAGTCGAGCATATTTTTTGTATTAAACTAGTCGTCTGATCAAGTCTTCTCTTTCACCGCAGATCATATCGATCACCGGCAGTTCGATCATAGTGTAAGCACCCGGCTGCTGTTTGAAACTTGCACGGGCAACAGCTACCAGGATCTGGGCCGTAAGAGCCGGGTTGTTGATCTTCATATCGAATTCAACCAACTGGTTCTGCGTCTTGCCCGATACACCTTTGCGAACCAGGTTCACACCGTGTCCCATATCCAACAGGTTGTCTACACATTCCACCTGCATTACGTGTGTTTCATCATGTGCGAAATAATCGTCAGCTTTGATAGCAGCAGCTACCTGCTTGAAATCGTAACCGTCTTTCACTTCGATATAAACCATACGGCGATGAACGCCTGTACCCATCGGGATTGTCATCGACAAAGCAGCTTTTACACCTTCGATTGCTTTTACGGCAACCGTATGTCCCATACTCATACCCGGGCCGAAGTTTGTATAAGTAATTCCTTTCGGAACCATTGCTTCCAATAAAGCGCGAACAACAGAGTCGCTACCCGGATCCCATCCGGCAGAAATAACGGCAACCGTATTATGTGCTTTGGCTACAGCATCCAACGAACGGCGCAGGTCTACGATACCTCCATGGATATCAAAGCTATCTACCGTATTGATGCCTAATGAAAGAATTTCTTTTGCGTATGTCTCTACGCTACGGGTAGGAGTTGCAAGAACAGCAACGTCTACTTTATCTAACTTAGTGATACTGTCAGTCACAGTATAAGCTTTCAGTTCGTCCGGTACGTCATTCGGATTACGACGTACAACACCTGCTACTTCAAAATCGGGAGCAGCTTCCAGGGCCTCTAACACATACTTTCCAATGTTGCCATATCCAACGATGGCGGCTCTAATTTTCTTCATACTTTAGTTTTTACTTTTCAACCAACCGCAAAGTTAATTATTTATGGCGAAAATCTCGTGGAAGCATATAAAGAATTTAAACAATAAAAACCACTCTTAATAGTTATTTCTCCACATTACAACGAAAAGCATGAGCGACAAAAATACCCCAAACTAAACGAAACCCTGGAAGAACGAATCCTCCAGGGTTTGTTTTTGCCTGCCGTCACCCTTCACAGGGGTCAGAACAGAAGAACTTTATTTCATTACTTTAGTATTAATACTGATCGCTTGTTCGCCCTCGCGGGGTAATTACCATGGGGCGGTTCACGAACCGCCCCTACGATACGCGGCCAATTTAAATTTATTGATTATAAATAGTTACTTATTTTACAATTGCTTTAACAGCGGCTTCGCCTTCTACGGCTACTACAACGATACCTGCAGGAGCAGAGATTGTAGCATTGTCAGAAGAAATAACCGTGTTAGCCACTGTCTGACCAAGTACGTTAGTAATTACTACGTTCTTGCCGGCTGCACCCTTCACTGTCACGTTACCGTTGCCTGCTATTACTGATACTTCAGTTGCAGTGATTTCGTCGTTAGCTGTCGGATTGCGGTCTACTCTTTCAGAGATTACAAATTCGTCACCGTTTTCGAAACCTTCAGTTACAACTACTGTACCGTTGATCCATCTCAGGTAACCTTCGTTAGAGATAATCTCTGTATTCTCTGCTCTATCTTCATAGAATTCTTCTGCTTCTTCAGCTGTATCAAAACCACCTTCGAATGCCTTCCACTGAGTCTGGATCTTGAATGTCTTCTTGTCAGCATCAGTGTAACGGAATGCGAACTTAGCTACATTGAAGTCCGGAGTATCCATATCGATCTTGATCGTATCACCGTCTTCTTTTACGATGTTCAGCACATTGTCAGCCAATGTGTGGAAACCTGTTACGAATGCCAACTTAGTTTCAAATTCACCGGCTTCGTTTTCGTTGATATACCAATTGTTGTGGATATTATCGTACAGGTTAGCTGTGTCTACCAGGTTGATCAGGAAGTCGCCATACACTGTATCGATATCACCTTTCTTCTTATCGTGACCCGGAACACCGCAATCTTCAATATGGTAACCGTAAGAATGTCTTACAGCCAACAGATACTGATAGCAAGTGTTAGGTTCTTCTTCTGTACCACGATAAACATAAGCTGTGTCAACAAACAGAGCCGGGTTGATGTTCTTGAACTGATTTACATTGTCGATATTCAGGAAACTCATTGTATCGCCTTCAGCTACAACAGACTTAGCATCGAATTTTTCATACAATACCTGAGATGCATTTTCCTTACGAGCCAAAGTGATTGTATCGCCCCACATGCCTTCACTTACCAGGTGGTATTCAGGAGATTCGGCCTTTTCTACAACCATCAGAGAGTTTTCATCTTCTGCATAAATAGACATCTGACGCAAAGCACCTTTCGTTTCGCTGTTGGCAACTTTTACTTTAACATAACCCAGATAATCCTTATCTTTAGAAGACAAATCAGAACCTTCATTTTGATTTATAATTTCAACGAAGTTGTAAGCATTACCGTCGGCTTTCATCTTCAGAGCGAAGCGAGCTGCATCATTCGGTTTGTCTTTATTATCGTCGGCACAAACATAATAATTAGCATTCTTTGTATTGTCGAATTCTACAAATTCGTGGTTGTCTACCTTCTGGAATGTGTACGGAAGGATAGCCAAACGGCTGTCTGTTGTACCATCGGCTGTTACACCGTCAGCTTTCAGTTTCAGCAAAGAAGTTGTTACGAATACTGTATCGACTACTTCTTTGTCTTTACCATCCACTTTTACAGTTCTTGTTGCAAAACGCAGATTCCACTTATCTCCTTCACCTTCAACAGCGGTTACACCGATCTGGTGGCTGCTTTTATGGTTCTCTTTGAAGTAGGCGTTGTGGTTACCATCGATTGCGTGGTATTGACCCAGCAAGAAATTGTTGTTTCTTACTTCGCTTTCGCTATACTGTTTGAAACCGTCAAATTCTGTTACCTTGTCGGCTGCAGCCAGTTTAACGATATCGGAACCAATAATAATTTGAGCAACTTCCGGATCAGATACGGTCATTGTATATGTACCGTCTCCATTGTCGCGGAACTGAACGCCTTCAATCGTTTCGCTTGTTTCACGGTTCTGCAATGTTACAGTCTGGGTTGCAGGATCGTAAGCTATAACACCCCACTGAGCTTCAGGAGCATAAGCGTATACTTCGCTTGCAGGGATATAGTCTGCTACAGATACAATTTCAATTCTACCAGGTGCTACAGTAACTTCAGCTTCACCACGTTTTGTAGCCAAAACGCCACCGATCTTATAACGTTCATTAGTTGCAGTTACATTTTTCTTGCCTGCGAAAGAGATTCTCCAGAACTTGCCTGCCAAATCCTTCACAGGAACGATATTGTCGGCTTCCAGGGTGATATATGGCAATTTTTCGTCTCCTACCAGACCGCTAGTTGTTGTCAAGCAGATGGTTTCGCCTAAAGATTGGATAAACAAGTCGCCATAAGCTGAGCCATAAGTAGCAGCTTTGTAAACAGAAATCTTTGTAATCTTTTTAGCATTTTCACCCACTACATAAGAGAACTCGAAATAAGAGTTATATTTCTTACCAGCTTTATCTGCATCCTTCACAGCGACGAATTTTGCACCTCGCTTATTAGCACCAACATTACCAGTACCCCATGTATCTTCTTCGTCGAGCACGATATAATTGCCTGCTTCATTCATCAAACGGAATTTAGTAGTCTTAGAAATTCCTTCTAATTTATCACCATTTGCATCTACAGCAGTCAACTTGCCGGCAAATACATCTGTACCATCGATAACGCTAGTATCATCCTTACCTTTCTTGATAGTTACGTTGAAACCATCGTACAGGATTGCATTCAACTCTTCACCTGTTTTAGCGACAGTTACTGATTGGTAAAGGCCAAAGAGTTCTTCAGCATTGTTACCACTAGCAGCTTTCAAAGCAGCAGAATTGAAGCTAACTCCATTCGCAGAAGTAGCCTCTACATCATAGTCAAAAGACTTACCTGCCTTATTTGTAAAGGTATAAGTAGTTTTGTTTGCTGCAGTTCTTACCGATACTTTCCACAGATAATCTTCATAAGCCTCTGCATCTTGTGTTGCACCAGGTACACTTACAAACTGAGGACCTTTTGTTGCATCATCATACTTAAGAATTGCAGATGCTGTAGTAACTTTCTCATCACCTGTACCTACAAAGTAGTAATCGCTACCTATTGATTTGATTAGGGAACTTTCATCTAATTTACTAGGAGCGGTGAGAGAAGTAAATGTTAATACAGGATGTGTAGCTGATGCAACAGCTATTTTGTCCTCTGAATCAATAACAGACAAATAAAAATCTTTTGCTGCATTCTCACTGTAAGTCTTAGCCAATTTGGCCTTCTTTTCTACAGCATCATAATAAAAAGCATAAGCATCCTCTTTCTTATCTTTCAGATCTAAGTACCAAGCAGAGCCTGCACCTAAATATTTACCTTCAGCATTCTTCAAATAGAAAGCGTCATCAACGCCATCAATTGAAGCTGTTTCCAATGTCCATTCATTGCCAAATTCTGTTAATACAGCTTCATCATCGTGATCGATTGTCATATCTGCAGACAATAAACCTGTTACTTTACCATCTGAAGTACTCACAGAAACACCGATAACGTAAGACTTCCCGACAACCGGACCATCCGTTGGCACAATCAGTTCCGCATTCGCCGTCGTCCAAGCCCCGGCCAGCAGAAGACTGGCCACAAGTGTAGAAAACTTTTTGTTCATAATCTTAAAATTAATTGTTTATAAAATAGAGTGAATAAAATCCAACAACTAATTTTACGAAGGGGAAACAACCCCCGCGAATGATTATGAACGGGCATAAAAAAACGCGGGCATGTTGTCTATTATCAAACTAAAGGTATCGGCAAAGACCCATCCAGTAATAATAGAACAACAGCCCGCGCTTATACGATATAATATAATACACCCATATAAAATGGGAAGCACATACATATACGTAGTCCGCGCAAGCATTCTATGTCCATTATTCCACTGGATTAAAAAATTTTGCCGATTTTTTAGTTTGGAATAATCTCCGTAAAACGCTTACAATATGTAATTGAAACCGCATATCGCGAGCCGCTGCTAGCTACGGAATCTGTTGCAAAGGTAAAGAGGTTTTCCGAATCAACAAGGGAAAAGCCTTATATTTTTCCGAAATACGTGCTTTACAAAACGAAATAACACGATTTATGCAACATACTCCCCGGTTTCGGAGATAAAAGAGGAATTACAGTTTGTCGATTTCCTCCACGGACAGACCGGTACATTGGGCGATTATCCCAATATCGATCCCCTGCTTTTTTAAGTTGATGGCAATAAGGCGTTGTCCTTCCGCCAATCCCTCAGCCTTGCCTTTCTCCAAACCTTTCTCCAAACCTTTCTCCAGACCTTTTTCCAGACCTTTTTCCAGACCCCTCTTCATACCTTTCTCCTCCGCTTCCTCCGCGGCATACTCCAGCGTGGCACGCCAGTCGCGATAATTCTTCAGGTTTTCATCGTAAATGGCTCGCTCGCGTGGAGTCAGTGCGGCCAGGTTCGCCACATTCAGCAAACGCTTAAAGGCTTCATTCTCCTCCTTAAACGGAGACATATCAAATATATTCATATTTTTTAATATATACATTGAACTCTCAAGAGGACTCTTACACTCCTCCTTGCTTAAATTAAACCGGTCGAACGACAGATAAATCTGTTTCAATTTGACCTCACCAAAAGCTTTACCTGTTGCTTCGTTCGCCATAATGACGTCCGTGCGCCAATGCGTAGATTCAGGTAAACTGAAGTTTAACAGGTAGATACCATATACCGGACGTAAATCATACTTCCAGTCATCGCCTGTTTCTCCTTGTCGGGAAACGGTACGACAAAGATAATAGAATCCGCGGTTAAAGAAATAACGTTGCGGGCAGTTTTGCATTTCCACAATAAATTTTGCTCCGTCCACATCTTCGCAGAGGAAGTCGAAAATCACCGTGCGTTGTTCTATTACTTCGGGTTGAATTTCTTTATCGATATAGGTCAGGTCTTTCACCTGACGCTCACCCTCCAAGACGGCATTGATAAAGTCGATGGCTACTTGCTTCACTCCGAAAACGGTTTTGAAGCCCTTGTCTAACATGATGTTCACGTACTTTTCCATATGTCAATGGTTTACTGGTTAATTACCTACTAGCAGGTAACGATACAAATATAGGCAATATCTTATATATTACAAGGTTTGGACTGACTTTTTTATCCTTTTGAGAGGTGTACAAAAACGTTCTCCTAAAGTGTTTCACCTAGGAGAAACACTTGTTTCTTCGGTGTGAAACAGTTGTTTCATTAGGGTGAAACACTTTTGGGCACCTTTTATCTCTTCTCAAAGAAAGCATCGAACGCATGGCCCGAAGGCTGGAAATCGACTTGCTTAACGAATGCACAGGACTCACGTGCACCATGCTCGCGATCCATTGCGCTGTCTTCCCACTCGACCGACAATGGTCCCTGGTAATTGATATCATTGAGGGCACGGATTATTTCTTCAAAGCAAATCCGACCGCGTCCCATACTGCGGAAGTTCCAGTAGCGACGGGAATCGCCGAACGTAGAATGACCGCCGAACACACCAATTTGCTTCGGGGTATCGCTCCAGTAAACATCTTTCATATGTACGTGGAAGATACGGTCGGAGAACTGATAAATAAAATCGACATAATCAACGCCTTGATAGCCCATGTGACTCGGATCATAGTTGAAACCGAAGGCTGGGTGATTTCCTAGTGCATCGAGTGCTTTACGAGCAGAATAAGTATCGAAAGCGATCTCCGTCGGATGTACTTCCAAGCCGTAACGGATTCCCAATTTCTGATACTCGTCCATGATCGGGATGAAACGACGAGCAAAATCGGCATAGCCGTCTTCAATCATCTGATCCGTCACAGGTGGGAAGGAGTAAAGCCATTGCCAAATAGGACTACCCGTAAATCCGGCAACAACATCGATACCTAACGCCTTAGCTGCATGAGCTGTCTGTACCATATATTCAGCAGCACGCTGACGAACACCTTCCGGATCACCGTCTCCCCAAATACACTCGGGCAGAACCGCTTTATGCCGCTGGTCGATAGTATCGCAGACAGCCTGGCTGATCAGATGGATCGATATACAATAAAGCTTCAGATCATATTTGGCCAACAATTCTTTTATGCCGTCATAATAAGCCTGATCCGTACGGCGTACATCCAGATGGTTGGGTAATCCCAGTTCCAATCCGTCATATCCGAACGCTTTCGCTTTTTCACAAACTGTTTCAAGGGGTAAATCTCCCCACTGAAGGGTACATAAAGTTACAGGACGTGCCATTCTTTTTTAATTTTAAGGTTATTACATTGAGTCTGTTTTCCACAAATCTAAAAAAAGTTCTGCTCATAACCAGTAAGTTCTCGCCTTAATATTTTTTAAATTCCAAAATAAGTATTTCCTTTGTGTAGATTTTATCATTAATAACTCCTTTGCTATGAAAAAGAAAGAATTATGCGCAGTAGCCTGCCTGTTTTGGCTGGCAGCTTGTAATGATCCGGCTTCGGATCAGATTGAAATTGTAAAGAATTTATTTCCCGTACAATTTAGTGTTCAACTTCAAAAAGAGGTACTCCCGTTCTCTCCTACCCGCAGTATGCCGCCTAACACAGTGCCCGAACCGACGATTCCGGATGAAAGCGATCCGGATAAAGACCATTCGGACAAAGAACTGGAGGATTTCTGTTCCACTATCGAATATTTGGTGTACGATAATAACGATTTGACAGAACCGGTAAAACACCATATATATAATGTAGAGACCGAAAGTGATTTCAGCATTGTATACGACACGTTACCTGCGGGTAATTATCAGGTTTGCTTTTTAGCATACCAAGCGGGTAAAACTTCGTTCACTGATAATACATTTTCGTTCGATAAATTATCCGACACCTTCTATAGTACAAAAAGATTCGAGGTGAAAGAAGGAGAAGAAACAAATATGGATGTTGCGCTGGAACGGATTGTCAGCAGGATAGAGTTTCGGGCTATCGATCCGGTACCGGACAATATCAAGCAATTCGACATTTCAGTAAAAGATTACCCGACCCAACTAAATATACTGACAAAAGAAGGACTCCCTTCCTCCAAAGAACAGAACTTCACATATAACTTTGATACAAAAGATAAAGGAGAAACCGGGAAAACCCATTCTTTCTATACATTCGTAGCTCCCGGCGACAAAAAGATATCCGTCACTCTTACCTCAACCGACATAGGCGGACAGGTTATGCGTAGGCGGATAGTAAGCGATATTCTCCCTATCGCTAATAAAGTAATCCGCTATACCGGCATTTTATACACTCCTCCCAAACCTGATGAATCAGAAAACACCTTCAATCTGATCATCGATAATAATGGGGAATGGAGCGAACCGGAAGAAAAAGAACTTCCGGAATAGATATTAAAGGAGTAAAACTTATCAAAATTGAACTATCTTATCCCCATGTCAAGCACGGAAACGGGGTAGCTCTTTTTTTTATTAAATAGCAGATAATTCTATGATTATCAATGATCTAATACGGACAAATCAATTAGGAAACCCAAATCTCGTTTTAAACGAGCGAAAACTTGTTTTAAACGAGCTTAAAGTCCGTTTTAAACGAGTTTTTGGGGAATCTATGTCACCTGTGTTCTCTCTATAATATAGCTCACCTTTTATCAGAATTGAACCTATTCAGATCGTATTAGGGGACGCAGATGACGCAGAATACGCAGATGTTCGCAGACTTTTTATTTTCTTTAAAACAATATATTATCTGCGTTTATCTGCGCTCGTCTGCGTCATCTGCGTTCCTTAATACAAACTGGATATATAGCTCATATTTCTAAAATTGATATATTTATCCTATCATCCATCAGACAGATCAGCACCATGTTTTAAACTTATTAAAACATAAACTATCTTTGTACCAGTATTAAAGAAAAACATTATGAAAAAGAAAAGCATACTCAGTCTTATTTTACTACTCACTGTCCTCTGCGGATTCAATAGTTGCCAGGATAAACCGTTCGATCCTATTGACGATGATCCTGAATATCTGCTGTGCAATGCTACAGGGTGGTATGATGAATACATCGATTCCAATGGTTATCCCTGTACACAACACATTACATTCTATTCCAACGGTGACGGCAAAGAAACCATCGTACGCTATTTCAGTGATTTTCCGGGAGACTTTGAAGAACTTCATAACTCTTTCTACTGGGAATGGGATGACGATTACTACGGATCCATTTACATGGAATACCCGAATGGTGATTATCTTTTTTTCGACCAGTTAGTTATAAGCCCATACGAATTATCCGGCTTGCTGGATGGTGAAAAAGTAGTTTTTGAACCCTTTTAACCTTAAATAGTATCATCAAAAGTAAATGTTATGTCAAAATTTCTTATTCTACATACTTTCTAAAACTTATCTGAATTAGAGTTGTTTCATTCATAAAGAGAGCAAGAGTCTCACAGGGTAATAATCAAGACGCAAAACGTCTATTATAGTGGGGAAGATTCTTCTTGGATGTTTAACAATTTGTGAGTAAAAAGTACGATGAGAAGAGAAATATTGATAATATGCATTATTTATGCATTTATCAGTGGCATAACAGCACAAGTAAAAGAGAATAGAGACCATTTACCGGCTTATGCAATCAAAACAAATGCATTATATTGGGCGACTACAACTCCTAACCTGGGGTTTGAAATAGGACTATCCGATAAATTTACTCTTGACCTGTCCGGAAATTACAATCCATGGACATTTTCTGACAGTAAGAAACTCAAGCACTGGTTGGTTCAACCTGAGGTTCGCTACTGGACCTGCGAACGATTCAACGGACACTTTTTCGGACTCCATGCACATTATGCCGAATACAACGTTGGCGGCATCAAAATGCTGGGTCTGAAAGATCGTCGCTATCAGGGTAACCTATATGGTGCAGGAGTTTCATACGGGTATCATTGGATACTGAATAAGCGCCTTAGCATAGAGGCAACGATCGGAGTCGGTTATGCTTATCTGGATTACGACAAATATCCCTGTGGCAAATGTGGTAGTAAAATAAAAGACGACCACAGGAATTATTTCGGTCCGACCAAAGCCGGTCTGAGCCTCATCTATATCCTCAAATAAACAAAAGACAGTATTAAATTTAAGAAACATTTTGCATATATTCTCATATGTACAGCCATCCTTATGCCCTGATAAGGCATAAGATACCACTAATGAAGACAGGGGGGAAAGACTTCCACACAGAGTATTAATCATTAATTTCAGAGAGTTATGAGTATCAGAAATTTATTTACAGCATTATTTGCTGTAGCCACTTTATTTGCATGTAATAATGATGACGAAGCCCCGGTTCCTAATGCGGGCAAAGGTCCAAAATCCATCTCCGTATCATTGGCAGGCATGTCAGGTATCAAGACAAAAGCGGCAGAAGCCGGGAATTTCCTGACCAAAGACACCATAAATGTCAGTAGCGTACTTATCAACCTGACAGATGCCAGCGGCAGTGTCGTTGTATCAAAAACAGTCAACAAAGATGCTGCAGCCGATTCCGACTGGGGCAAACTGACTGCCACAGGAGAAGGGTCCGGTTTGAAGTTTATCAATGTGCCTCAAACCGTATCCAAAGTATATGTATATGGTAATCCAGGCAGTGCAGTAACGGATAACCAGATAACGACGACACTTGACCAACAACAAGGATCAGGCGTATTATATTTCGGCGTAGATGAAGACCTGACACCGATCGTCGCCGAACCGGTTGAACCGGACCCGACTTCCGGACAGACTTATACGGCGAATGTGACCATCAAACCGATCCTTGCCCGTATACAAATAAACCGAATTTATTTTACGGATACGAAAGAGTTCACATTCACACGTGTCGTTGGAGGAAAAAAAGAAACAGCAACAGTCACTTGGGAAGACTTTACTGCGGACCTGAAAGGTATTTACCTGAATAAATTCTTCAATACTTATCACGATTCGACAAATGTGGAAGACCTGTACAGCAATGCTTCAGCCGTGAACAATATCCTGGAAGGCAAATGGTTGTTCAATCAGCCTACCGCCAATGATGCCGCATCGTATGCCAGCTACAACAACTATTCAGGAGGAACTTATCAAACGATGGTGATGGTTCCACCAGCAGGAAAGAGCTATGCGTTCAACTTCTTCCCGGGATCAGAGATACCGACAATACACCTCGACCTGGCAAATATCAATGTTGTAGGCATGCAGTCCGACAATACGACAGCATTCAACCCGTCGCTGGCCAACAAGGCACGCTTTGCCAACATCGTGAAGTATTTCAAAGAACCGAATGTTGAGATGACGGCTGCCGACTTCAAACCGGGTACGATCTATAACATGGATGTCGAACTGATCCCGATGCTCGATAATGACCTGGAAAATATCCAGTTTAACGTCTTAGTTCACGTAACGATCGCTCCCTGGGCAGAAGAAACGATTACTCCGGGATTCGATCTGGATCAGTAATTTCCAATTTCAACATAATTTCAACATACAGAACAAATGAAACGTATTATATATTTCAGCATCATATTATGGGTTGCCCTGATGACCGGTTGTATCAAAGAAGATCTGGCTAGTTGCGACACGAACCTGGTCTTCAGATACTTCGGAGACGGGACAAAGGAAATATTCCCTGAAAAAATAGAGAAAGTGGATCTGTATGTATATGGCGAAAACGGAGCACTAGTACAATCGATCGGACTGGATCAGAGTGATTTAAGACGCGAACAGGGAACTCCCCTCAATCTTCCGGCAGGCAAATACCGGATCATCTGTTGGGGAAATTCCCGGAACGACACCCGAATCGACCAGGTTTCAACTTTAAAAAACGCTTTGGTTGCAGCCCCTCACTATTTTACAAAAGAATTGATCACCACTAATGACAGCCTGTACATTGGAAGCAGGGACATTGAAATATTTCAGGACAACTCAAGTGAAGATACCGTTTATTTTAGTAGCTCGCATATAAAAATGTACATTGAACTGACTGGACTGGAAGAAGAAGCTCTGGCAGATGGCATATCCCCGATCGATATCGAGATCGGCAACCTGAGCCCGACAGTCGACTTTGCGAAAACATTCTCTTCGGAGAATGTTTCGTACAGGCCGGTTGCCCGCAAAGAGGATAACGCATCCAGTTTTAACACAAAGTTCAATGTTCTACGATTCAACGATGAAAATGGTATCTATATCAATCTGATTAGAAAAGAAACTAACAAAACAATATACACATTGAAGTTAAAGGATTTCATGCAAGATAACCAGATCACGGTCAACGGGATCAACGAAGTGACGGTAGGAATCCGCTTCCGCTTCAATGGCACCTCGGTCACAGTCAAACCCTGGGACGAAGAGGTGATAATACCGGGCCTCGGATAAGCCCATAAGCATATGAAAATCAAGAATAAATATATAGCGGCAATAAGTCTTTTCATTGTCGTCCTGCTGGTGGCATCCTGTAGTGAAAACCAGGATACGGATCCAACCGCGGCGAAAATGGATGCCCGACTAAACATGACCATCTCCACCCGCGCTACGGCAGACAACCTGACAAAAGGAGGTGACGGTAAATTTTCGAGCCTGGCACTCTACGTATTCAATAAAGCGGATGGTAGTTGCGAATATGCTGAGTTGATTCCGGTCATAACACCACAATATACGGACGAACTGCTCCGGTCTGTCCAGGTTTCCCCGCAAACAAAAATAATTTATGCAATAGGAAATTATAACGATCCGGATAAAGTCTTTTTCAATTCGTCAGATGCTAAAGTCACTTTAGAAGACCTGGGAAAGCCTACTTTGCAATATCTGGAGGGGTTGACCATTTCAAATCAGGACGGCTTCAGTGATACCAATATCTTGATGGTCGGCAAACAGGAAACACCGATAGAAGATTTCCTGACGGAGGTAACCGTACCGATGGAGCGGTTGGTTTCACGCCTGGACATTTATATGTTCAAAAATACGAAGTATAAGGATAGTGAAGTAGTCGTGAACTCAATCGAGCTGGTGAACCAGGTTACTAATACACGCAGTAAATATCAGAACACGGTCATGGTTTCACCTGTTGAAAAAAGAGATGAAAGACAAGCGTTCAGTACCGCAAATTCACTGATACGCGTTCCTGAAGACCTTTCCGTGATTACCCCGGATAATGCGATGGTCTCTTTTTACAGCTATCAGAATATTGCCGGTCCGTCGGCTCCCGATTCGCAGGTTACACCTTATCTGAGAATCTCGGTAACGATAGACGGACAGCCTTACAAATATAAAGCCTATATAACCGACAACGGGCAGACGGATAGCAAATACAGTCTGAAGCGGAACACGGTATATACAGTTATGGGCATCATCGACCATCCGGATAATATCCTGGAACTTAAAACGATCACACTCCCCTGGACCAAATCCGTATCGGAGATCGGTCATGTGGTAAAGGAGGGAGATTATGAGCTCACAGCTAACAATACCGATGCCACTAACGGCATCGTACAATATCCGTATGTGCAAAACGGCGAACCGCAAAACAAGACATCTTATGTCAGTTACAACTTTCGCCTGACAGGTCCGGCCGGGGCCATCTGGACAGCGACATTAACAAACGGACTTGAATTTACCTTCGGGAAAGTAGGCTCGACCGCGGATAAACTGGCTATTTCAAAAGGTATTGCAGGAGATAATACTTACGAAATAAAGGTCGGAGCAACAAAACCCTGGGGAGGTACCCAAAGGATAGTCCGATTGTATATCACCGTCGGAGGAGAAAAACTGAAGATCAATCCGGTACAGAGCAACGGATCACGGAACTTTCCGGGTGACAATGACACAGATATTCTGATCACACAAACAGAATATAAATAAAAGGAGAAAAGGGTTATGAAACGAAATAAGAATTATATCATACTGTGCTTATCGATATTTGCTTTGTTACTCTCGTCCTGCAGTCAGGAAGAGATGGAAGGTAAGCCTTACACGGATTCCGGCAAAATAGCGATCCGGCTATCGCTGTCGCAGCCCGACATAACAAGAGCGGGTACGGAAACAGGCGAAGATGACCTGAATGAAAACCTGGTAAAGACACTGGACGTTTTCATCTACGGGGAAGAAGAGAATGCTTGCTCTTTCTATCAACATATCGACTTGGCTTCCGGAAAAGCGGTAAGCGGGGAATACCTCATCACCTTGAGTGCTATGCAGGAGCAGTTCAACCGGGATAAAGCATACGAAACATATGTTGTGGCAAATTATTCACAAAACATTCCGGCCAACGGCTTTACACGTACCGAATTGCAGGCACAGGCCGTTTCATCCCTGGATCCCGATAAAAAACAGGATAGTTTTATGATGGACGGAACTTCCGCTCAGATACTGAATGACGGTGTGATAGTGAACAAGGAAATCAGTGTACCCTTAAAAAGGGCCGCTGCTAAAATACGGGTATCGACAGCTTATACAAATGGTTTTACAGCTTCCTCAGCCGGAACTATCAGCAAGAAACTATATAAGTATGCAACCAACGCTTCCGTAGTGGAAAGTGGTGGACCTGTCGTTCCTGAACTACAGAACATGGCTGGTTTTACAGACATCTCCAATGGAATGGGATCGGACAAAATCATTGTCTATTCCTATCCGAACGACTGGAGCCTTGATCAGCTGAATGAAACCTACCTGATCGTGAATATTCCGGCAACCGGTCCCGATGGAAAAGAGCACACACAGAACTATTATAAAGTACCTGTGAATTTTCGTCTCCCGTCCGACGACACGGCAAACCCGTCCGAAGAACAGGAAGCCGAGCGTAATGCCCTATACAAACTGGAACGTAACCGTCTATATGACATCACAATCCTGGTTGACCAGCCGGGAGCAGAAACCCCGGAATCGGCCAAAGAAATCAATGCCAACTATACGATTAAAGACTGGACTACCAAAGAAGTTTTAGTTTCAGTAGAAGGATTCAACTTCATATACGTAGAACAGACAACCATATCGTTGCCGAACCGGACCAGTTTTACAACGACATTCCAGTCTTCTACCCCGGATGTTGAAATAACCGACATCACCGTCAACGGGACAAGTATAACAAACGGGACTAACGGAGTGGATATTACCTGTTCACAAGGAGTTAAGTCAGGAAACATTGTTGTAAACAGTACGCTTCCGGAAAACTTTGTAGCTAAAGAGATTGTATTCACGGTAAAGAACGGAGTTGGTCTGACAGAACAAGTCACAGTTACACAATATCCGGCTGTATACCTTAGCTCCGATATCTCAGCAGAGACACCGGGCGGCAGCCAGGGACAGAATAACAAGAAGATGTATGTGATCGGTTCTTTTGTCGCCGACTTCTCATCGTTGCCCGATCCTGATGAATTTGATGAAGATTTCGGCAGCGGCTATACGCATTATGCAGCCAATCCCGCACTGGGACGATCGTATGCCGAATACATCAGAAACAATGCAGTCCTGGGTTACCCTCTGAGAGATGCCGGCAATGAAACCATCGACACCGAAGAGAACAACCGGCGTATCTCTCCCCGCGTGATGCTGGCTTCGCAGTTTGGCGTGACGACATCGGACAGTTATCTGAATTCCAGAAACAAATGTTCGACCTATGTTGAAAGGGATGAAACGACCGGTGAAACTTATTCGGACTGGCGTATGCCGACACTGGCTGAAGTATATCTGATCGATGTACTCCAGAACATCAAGGCCGCCGAAGTTAAAAAAATCCTGGAAGGGAGCTGGTATTGGAGTGCCAGAGCCAGTGCGACCGTACAATTCATGGATCCCCGTGTCGGAGGCGGCAACGGTTTCAACCCGTTACGTTCTTCTGTACGTTGTGTGAGAGATGTCAAATAATAAAAGATGGAAGTTATGAAAAATGTTATCATATATTTAATCGCTTCATTCACTTTATTCGCCTGTCAGGACGAATATGAAGTGGAGAAGCCCGGTATTCCCGGCAAGGCAACCCTGAAGGTTTCCGTGAATATCCCGGAATACAGGATTGCCACACGTGCCGCCTCCTTCGAAAATAATCTTTCGGATGTCTGGTTGCTGACCTTCGACATGAACGGGTTATTTATCGAACGCGTTCATGCAACCGGGCTCGACAGCCAGGAAACAGACGGCGCCGGCAACGGTTCTTTCAAAGTGGAAGTATCCGAAGAAACCAAGATCATCCATGTGGTAGCCAATTACGACAATTGGTCTTCATTCAATGACAAAGCATTCGTCGAAAAAGACGAAAAAGAACTTATGCCTGCCTTATTCGGCAGCAAAATGGTTTTCTGGGGAAGAAGTGAAGTTTCTTCTTTGGACTCCCCGCTGAACGTAACCCTATTCCGTAACCAAGCGAAAGTGACGGTTCAGAACGAAACAGATAATTTTACGGTCACCGGCTACGCACTGGCTAATATTGTTGCCACAGGTACTGTTGCTCCTTTCAACCCGGATATGATATCGAATCCGTTCACTATTCAGGATGATATAACAACCCTGCCTTTAGGAACCCCGTCCAGGACAGCCCAAAGCGAAGCCGACTGTAATCTGGAAGATAAATACATGTTCGAAAATCCGAACTATTACGAAGATCAGTCTTTCCTTATTATTAAAGGACATCTGAAAGACGGACCGGAGTTATATTATAAAATACAGTTCCTCGACAACAACAAGAGACCGTATACGATTGTCAGGAATTTCCAGTACAAAGTGATTATCAAGTCCTTCAGTGAGGAAGCAAATGGCAGTACCTCTTTTGAAGATGCCAAACAAGCGGAAGTATCCAACAATATCTACGCCGACATCTTCAAAGATTCGCCGTCCATCTCTGACAGCGATAACAACCGGCTTACCGTCAGCCGCCTGAACTTCCTGTTCACTCAGGGAGGGACATTGAATGTAACAGCCCATTATACAGAAAACGAAGTTCCGAACGACGGAGAGATCAGTGTATCCGTTCAGGAAGACAGAGGAAACATCATCAGCAGCTTGTCATATGACGGGAGCGGGAATATAACGGCACGTATTGCCCGGGTATATGCCGGACAGAATGATGCAACCCTCTCAGTCAAAGCCGGCAAGCTTTCCCGCACGATCACAGTCACTTCGAGTACGCTGTATAGTTTCAGTCCGGCAAGTTTCACACCGGAGTTGTATACCAATAAAGATCAGGATATCACCTTGTCTTTCCGGATACCGGATGGAGTACCCAATTACCTGTATCCGCTGAAGTGCGAGATCACAACAGAATATCTGTATCCGACCGATCCGAACAAGAACCTGCAGATCGACTTTGTAAACGGAGTATATAAATATGTGTACTGGGCAGAAGACCCGGGAGTAAAAACACTGAACTTCAGGACAAGCCTGGACAACAGCAACGAGACAGTCACCATCGAGAACGCCTATTTCAAGACGGCAGAGATCAACCTGGTATCGCGTCAGTTTGAAAATGTATCTGTCAACAACGACAACATCGTCGTTTACGGGGAAGGAAATCCGGCAACACTCAAGTTTACTATTCCTCAGTATGCAGATTATCCACCGGAATATCCGCTCACCGTCTTCGTTGCCACGACAAAGTTGACGACATCGCAAGCCGGATGGACAGCCGTAAACGGAGGATACAGTTACACCTACAACGAAGCACCCACCGGAGAACAAAGCGTAGAGTTCACTTCTACAGAGAACGACAGCGGCGAACAAATAACGGTTAGCGCACAAGGATTCAGTAATGCGACGATCAACGTAGATAACCAGTTGAACAGGAATACGGCTACATCAGGAGAGATTCGTGTTATTTCAGGCGGGAGAACATATACCATACCGGGTTATACGATCTCATCGTCCGACAGGAGCATACTCGATTCATTCAGGGCCAATAATGCCAGCAACTACAACATTTCCGTCAAAGCCGGCTGTAAATTATCAGACACAGTTTCGCTGACAACGAGCTCCTATACAGGCACATTCACCGTCAGGGAATTATTGTCCGGACAACGACTGAATCTCCAATAAGAAATGGGAATATTATCAAGGGGTATTTCCGGTTAAGCAGAAGGACCGTATCTGAAGCAAAAGCTTAGGTACAGTCCTTCAATATTTTAACCCGGTAGTCTCGCCGGGAATCGAACCCGGATCTAAAGTTTAGGAAACTTCTATTCTATCCATTGAACTACAAGACCGAATTTTGTATAAGGTGCGGCAAAAGTATAATCTTTTCCTCAAACTGGCAAGTATTCAGGCGGTAATCTGATCAATCAAAAAGACTTTGCATCACCGACAGGGATTTTATTTCAGGAAACTCCGGCAGATGCAGGCGGTAATATTCAACAATACGGTTGATTACTCCTACCCTGTCCTGACGGGAAAATGAATAAAGCGACATATTCTCAAAGCTTATTTTCAGCAACCGGGCAAAAAAGAGGCTCTCTTCACGAGTCAGATAATGCCGGTGCATAGGGACACGGTCCACAAAGACACCGTTCTGCATATCGAAATAGCAACCGGCCGAATAAGAATCGGCATTCGGATAAATACCCAGGTAATGTAGCAGGCGAAGCAGAAAGACCAGATGGAAATTCGCCACCCCTTTGTCGGCATACTCCAGCAAACGGATCGACTCATATAAATAATCGAAAAGCCGCTGATCCGGCTCCGTATCCTTTACGACCCGAAACAATACCTCCGCCAGGAAAAGAGCCAGTACATTCTTCACCGGATTACAGAACACTTCGGTCAGCGGATAACAGAGTTTCGTTTCACGTATCCTGTGCAAGTCACGTTTATTCAGATGTTCCACCTCCATCTCCAGTACGGACAAAGGCATGAACAATGCCTTGGAAACGGTCGACTTCTTTCCCCGGCTGCGTGCAACCAGATAAGAAGCACGTCCGAACGCCTCCGTGTACATATATATAATAGAGTACTTATCGTTGTATGGAATAGCATGCAGGACGATCCCGCGCGTTTTACATAGCATATCTTCACCGCTTTATGACAGACAAAGATACAAAACAACAAACTATTTACGATATTTGCAGGTTATAATAGTATAAATACATTTGAGTTATGTTAGATCTTACTACCCCGTCGCTTTTATTTTCAGCCATATCACTGATACTATTGGCCTATACCAACCGTTTCCTTTCATACGCCAGCGTAGTCCGCACGTTAAAGGAAAAGCACCAGCAGACACACGATCCGAAGGATATCGCCCAGATCGCGAACCTTCGCAAACGGCTTTATCTGACCCGTTCGATGCAGATACTCGGCATACTCAGTCTGCTGCTATGCGTGATTTCCATGTTCTTCATTTATATTTCATGGCAAATCATCGCCGCCTGGATATTCGGTATCGCTCTGCTGCTCCTGGCGGCTTCCCTATGCGTATGTATCTGGGAAATAAACATTTCCGTCAAGGCTTTAGAAATACATTTACAGGACATAAGTTCTAAATAGAAGTTAAAACAAGAACTAACATTAAATTTTCTCATGAAATGTTTTGGTAGTTCAGAGAGAACATCTATCTTTGCACTCGCAATCGGGAAATCAACAATCCCAGAGCGCTGAAAGTGAGAACTTTGACATGATGGCCCATTCGTCTATCGGCTAGGACGCAAGATTTTCATTCTTGAAAGAGGGGTTCGATTCCCCTATGGGCTACAATAAACAAGATTAAAAAATTCAATAAAGAATAGCTAAGAAATGGCAAATCACAAGTCATCTATCAAGAGAATCAGACAGACGAGCGCAAGACGTCTACGCAATAGATATCATGCAAAAACTGCAAGAAATGCAATGCGTGTACTGCGTGCAACAGAAGACAAGAATGAAGCTCAGGTATTATTACCTAAGGTGTGCTCTATGCTGGATAAGCTTGCTAAGAAAAACGTTATTCACAAGAATAAAGCTGGCAATCTGAAATCCAAGTTGACAAAGCACGTTAACAAACTTGCATAAGGATATTTTGGCCCATTCGTCTATCGGCTAGGACGCAAGATTTTCATTCTTGAAAGAGGGGTTCGATTCCCCTATGGGCTACTTTACAAGCGGTCGGGTTCATACGAATCCGACCGCTTTTTGTTTACCCTCCCACCTGTCGCATTTTTTGCTATTTTCACACCTCTTTTACCTACTAAGTCGATTATTTTCACTACATTTGTTAGCATTTTTAGATATATAGAAATTTAGTGATTTTAAAGGATAGAAACTCATGAGTGAAGAAATGAAGAATACTTCCGGGGAATACTCTGCGGACAGTATTCAGGTACTTGAAGGGTTAGAAGCAGTACGTAAAAGGCCATCCATGTACATTGGTGACACCAGTGAAAAAGGTCTCCATCATCTCGTATACGAAGTTGTCGACAACTCGATAGATGAAGCGTTAGCCGGATTTTGTTCCCAGATCGATGTGGTAATTAACGAAGACAATTCGATCACAGTATCGGACGACGGTCGCGGTATCCCAGTAGATTTTCATGAGAAAGAAGGTAAATCAGCTCTGGAAGTAGTTTTAACCGTTCTACATGCTGGTGGTAAATTCGATAAAGGGACCTACAAAGTATCCGGTGGTCTGCACGGTGTGGGTGTTTCCTGTGTGAACGCGCTATCCACCTATTTAAAAGCAGAGGTACGCCGTGACGGGAAAGTACACATGCAGGAATTCTCTTGCGGTAAACCGTTACATGGCGTGGAAGTAACCGGACAAACAGAAACAACTGGTACAACTATCTCCTTCAAACCGGACGGCAGTATCTTTACAGTTACAGAATACAAATACGATATATTGGCTACTCGTCTGCGCGAACTAGCTTTCCTGAATGCCGGTATTAGCTTAACACTGACAGACAAACGCGTAATCAAAGAAGACGGAACCTTTAAATCGGAACTATTCCGTTCTGAAGAAGGCCTGAAAGAATTTGTTCGCTACGTAGACCGTTCCAAAGAATCTCTGATCCCCGATGTGATCCATATCGTAACGGAGAAACAGGGTATTCCCGTAGAAGTAGCTATGACATACAACACTTCTTTCAACGAAAGCGTGTTCTCGTATGTAAATGATATCAACACAATCGAAGGCGGTACGCACCTAGCCGGTTTCCGCCGTGGTCTGACACGTACACTGAAGAAATATGCAGAAGACTCCAAACTACTGGAAAAGGCAAAAGTAGAGATCCAGGGCGATGACTTCCGTGAAGGTCTGACAGCCGTTATCTCTATTAAGGTTGCTGAGCCACAGTTTGAAGGACAGACCAAGACGAAGCTGGGTAACAGTGAAGTGACAGGTGCTGTAGACCAGGCAATCGGTGAAGCTCTTAGTTATTATCTGGAAGAACATCCGAAAGAAGCGAAGATTATCGTTGAAAAAGTTGTCCTGGCTGCCCAGGCACGTCAGGCTGCCCGTAAAGCACGCGAACTGGTTCAGCGTAAGTCGCCGATGACCGGTGGCGGACTTCCCGGCAAGCTGGCAGACTGTTCTTCCAAAGACGCTTCTATCTGCGAGTTGTTCCTGGTCGAAGGGGACTCTGCAGGCGGTACGGCTAAACAGGGCCGCGACCGTGTGTTCCAGGCTATCCTGCCGCTCCGCGGTAAGATCCTGAACGTAGAGAAAGCGATGGACCATAAAGTGTTCGAAAGTGAAGAAATCCAGAACATCTTCCGTGCCATGGGTGTTACTATCGGCACAGAGGAAGATCCGAAAGAATTGAACCTGAGCAAGCTCCGTTACCACAAGGTGATCATCATGACCGATGCCGACGTGGACGGAAGCCACATTGCCACTTTGATCCTTACGTTCTTCTTCCGCAGAATGCGCGCCCTGATCGAGAACGGATATGTATACCTGGCTACTCCTCCCCTTTACCTGTGTAAGAAAGGTAAAGTCGAAGAATACTGCTGGACAGAACAACAACGTCAGGCATTTATCGACAAGTTTGGTGGAGGTAATGAAAACCAAATACACACGCAACGATACAAAGGTTTGGGAGAAATGAACGACCACCAGCTGTGGGATACGACCATGAATCCAGAAAACCGTACGTTGAAACAGATCACGATCGACAGCGCAGCAGAAGCTGACCAAATATTCTCCATGTTGATGGGTGAAGACGTAGGTCCGCGCCGCGAATTCATCGAGGAGAATGCTACATACGCAAATATTGACGCTTAAGTTAATTGAAAATTGAGAATTGAAAATTGAAAGTTAAAACTTCTATTCAATCCTCAATTTCAACACATTAATTTTCAATTATCAATTTATAATTTTCAATTATGCTAGTCCGTCGTCCGAGTTTAGAAGCCCTGTTCAGGGAAGTTGACAATTTCAGTCCTAAGAAAGAAAAACTTCAGCCTCCCCGTATAGGAATATCTTCAAACCGGAAAGACGGACTTTCCTGTATAGCGGAGACTTATGTCCAGTCCGTTCTGATGGCTGGAGGTGCACCGGTACTGATTCCGGTTATCACCGACCTGGAAGCCCTTACAGCGATCGTTTCCAGTCTGGATGGGTTACTGATGAGCGGTGGAGGAGATCTCAACCCGCTTTATATCGGGGAAGAGCCGATACCGCAGTTACAGGATGTGGATACCTTCCGCGATGAGTTCGACCTGATCCTGCTCCGATTGGCAACCAACCGTCAGCTACCTGTTATGGGTATCTGTCGCGGACATCAGCTTATCAATGTAGCTTTCGGCGGCTCTGTCTACCAGGATATTTATTCGCAACATGCAGGTGGCGTGTTCAAACATAGCCAGGCAATGCCCCGCGAACAAGCTTCACATTCCGTCCGTATCACCGATAGCTCTTCCCGTCTTTTCGAAATATTGAGAAAGGAACCGGATGTACTGGTCAATTCCGTACACCACCAGGCGGTAAAAGAGGTTGCTCCCGAATTCAGGGAAACAGCCGTTGCTCCCGATGGGATCAACGAAGCGATGGAGCATCCCGAGAAAGAGATATTCAGTATCCAATGGCATCCCGAAGCAATGGCATCCAACGGCGACGAACTGATGCTCGAATTATTCAGGCATCATGTAGAAGCAGCACGCCTGTTTAAAGAGGCTAAACGTATCCACAGCCGGAATGTCATACTCGATTCCCATACCGACACCCCGATGATCTTTCCCGACCAGTTCAATATCGGTCAGAAAGAGGGCGGTAAAGTGAATCTTCCGCTTATGGAGGAAGGCATGGTAGATGCAGCCATCATGGTTGCCTATATCCCGCAAGGGAAACGGGACGACGAGTCATTGCAGCAAGCTACGGATTTCGCCATGAACCGCTTGAACGAGATCCATCGCCAAATGGAAATAAATCGCGGCAGAATGAATATCGCACACACTCCACAGGAAGTATGGGTAACAAAAGAGGCCGGGAAAAAAGCGATCATGCTGGGAGTGGAAAACGGATATGCCATCGGTAAAGACATCCGGAATATAGCCCGCTTCAAAGAACTGGGTGTCAGCTATATCACACTCTGCCACAATGGAAGTAACGATATTTGCGACTCCGCCCGCGGAGAAGCCGAATGGGGCGGTCTTAGTCCTTTCGGGAAAGAAGTGGTTGCAGAAATGAACCGACTGGGCATTATGGTGGATGTATCGCACGCTGCAGAAAGTACGTTCTACGACGCACTGGAAGTTAGCGCACTGCCGATCATTGCCTCACATTCTTCAGCGCGTGCTTTATGCAACCATCCGCGTAACCTGACCGACGAACAGCTGAAAGCACTGGCCGCCAAACAGGGAGTCGTACAGGTTTGCCTGTATAAAGGATTTATCAACGAAGATGCCGAAAAAGCATCGCTTACCGATGCCGTCCGCCACATCAATCACATAGTGGATCTGATCGGCATCAATCATGTAGGCATCGGTTCCGACTTCGACGGCGACGGTGAACTGATCGGGTGCCGGGCAAGTAATGAACTGATCAACATCACCGTACGTCTTTTGAAAGACGGATATAGTGAGAACGATATTGCAAAGATATGGGGAGGCAATCTGCTGCGTGTCATGTCACGTGTGCAGTCTGCCTATAACGGATAAACAAGAAACAAAAAAACAGATATGATGCACATTCTGTATATTGCCCTGCTGGCATGTTCATTAGCAGCATGCAGCCAGGCTAGAAACCAACAAAAAGAGAACACAACGGTGAGCCAGGCAGTACCTCAAACAAATACACCGGTATTCGATGCCGACAGTGCCTATACATATGTAGAAAACCAGGTCAAATTCGGTCCGCGTGTACCTAATACCCCGGCCCATAAAGACTGTGGCAATTACCTGGCGTCCGAGCTGAGACGTTTCGGTGCAAAAGTATATGAACAGGAAGCCACCCTTACAGCTTATGACAATACAGGACTGGAAGCAAAAAATATTATCGGTTCCTATAACCCGGACAACGACAAACGCATCCTGCTATTCGCCCACTGGGATTCACGTCCTTATTCCGACCATGATCCCGATCCGGCAAATCATCGCAAAGCGATCGACGGTGCCGACGACGGTGCCAGCGGTGTAGGTGCCTTGCTGGAAATAGCCCGCCAGATCGGACAGAAAGATCCGGGAGTGGGTATCGACATCATCTTCTTCGATGCTGAAGATTACGGAACACCGGAGTTTGTCGATGACTACAAAGCCGATACCTGGTGCCTGGGAACCCAGTTCTGGGCAAAGAATCCGCATGTGCCGAACTATCGTGCCGACTTCGGTATCCTGCTGGATATGGTAGGAGCCAAAGATGCCACCTTCTTCAAGGAAGGAACTTCTTTAAAAAAGGCTCCCAATATTGTTGATATGGTTTGGAGAACAGCACGCGACCTCGGTTACGGCAAATTCTTTATCAACGCAACGGGAGGCTACATTACCGACGATCATCAATATGTGATCGAAGGCCGTAACATTCCTTGCATCGACATCATCAACTACGATCCGGACAATGACCACGGCTTCGGCTGGTACTGGCACACACAAAAAGACAATATGGATAATATCGACCGTGAAACCCTCAAAGCCGTAGGGCAAACGGTTCTGGAAGTAATATATAACCGACAAAAGAAATAATACGAACGATGACTATCAACGAACTTCAGGACAATGTTATTGAAGAGTTCTCAGCCTTCGACGACTGGATGGACAAGTATGCGTTGCTGATCGATTTAGGCAACTCACTTCCCCCGCTGGAAGAAAAGTATAAAACAGAAAGTAACCTGATCGAAGGTTGCCAGAGCCGCGTGTGGTTACAGGCGGATTATGAAGACGGTAAGATACTGTTCAAAGGTGAAAGTGATGCCGTGATTGTAAAAGGTATCGTTTCGTTACTGATCAACATCATATCCGGACATACACCGCAGGAGATACTGGATACCGACCTCTATTTCATAGAAAAGATCGGTCTGAAAGAACATCTTTCCCCTACCCGTTCCAACGGGCTGGTAGCTATGGTCAAACAGATGCGTATGTACGCACTGGCTTTCCGGACAAAAGAACAAGGATAATTTATAAAAGCAGCTCAACAAAAGTTTTCAGAAATAAATCCTTCATTCCTTCATCTGCAATATAACTAACTGATTTTATATCATTTACAGATGAAGGATTTTTAGTATAATGAAGGAAGCATCCTTTTTTTCGGATTAATGCTTCATTATCCTACCTGAGATTAATACCTGTTTAAGTTTAATCCTTCAGGCAAAAAGTGAGGCGTAGGCAATAAGCAATAACGAGCTGTCTAATTACTTATTATCCCATAAGTTAGCTATTCTTTCTTGTTTGACAGCTGACAAATAAGCGTTCGATAATTGAAAAACAGAAAAAAAGAAAGGACAATTGACCTAAGAAGTCACTGGCTATGTATCAAAATAGAATAGGCAAACTGATAGCCTCTCGGTGGATATCCAGCCTTTTCATTGTATCAGATGCGATCATTTATGAACTAAAAAATGTGAAATACAAGAAAAATTCTTCATCCATATAATATTCCTTCATCCATAAAACAACCACAATCAAGTGATTAATTATATAGATGAAGGAATGAAGGATTTATTTTCGAAAACTTTTTTATACAGATAGCTCTGTCATTCCGGGGCAAGCCCGCCAGGACAGGCTCCTATTCGGTTATCTCAGTCCCATAATACGGTTTAACCTCATCATTAGACTTATAGACATAATAAGTCGTCGGATTTGTATACGGATTATTGTAGTGGTAGATAGCAGGATTGGCATTCAATTCAGCCTGGTTCCAACCAGGAGTCCAGCCTACATATACGCCATCCATATCAATACAATGCTGGTAACGTTCACAGTTCGTTCCTTTATAAGCACGGTGGATACCCACTTCCAGGCGTTTGGCATCAAAATAGTTGATACCCTCACCCCAAAACTCGATACCTTTTTGGAAAACATACTCATCCAGGAAAGCATCTGCAGTAGTTGCCGTACAGGTATAGGTAGAATTACGTGTCTTCACGATATCCTCCAAAATGGCTGCAGCTGCAGGTACACCGGATGTATGAAGTGCTGCTTCGGCTTTCAGGAAATACATTTCTTCGATACGCATGATCGGATAATCAATTGCACCACCAACCGTATGTGTCCGGTAGTCCCCGTTATGCGGACGGAACTTCATATTGACGTACAACCACGGCCATGACAGGAAACCGTTGGAAGAGTTGATACGGGCACGGATCCATGACGCAGAACTGTTATACTTATATTGGTATTTGTCAGGACCGAAACCGGAATAATCGTCATTCCAATCGCTCTGAGTCGTACTTGTACTTACGTCATTTACCGACCATTTATTGTTGATAAACTTGCCGTCTGCATCTTTCTCCACCAAGTACGGCTCTCCTTCTTTCTGATTCTTCGATTCATAGAAGAAGCTAGGATCCAGCCATGATTTCTTACGGAAGTCATTATCCGAAAGACGTTCATACCATTTGCGGTCGAGCGAACGGCCGACACGCCAGCCATACACACTGAATGTCGTCTCTGTTCCAAAGATCATGGCAAAAGAGAACGATTCGTTATTACCTGTGGCAGCTGTCGTATTACCTTCAGAAATAGAAGTCGCCCACATCCATGAGTTTTGCGAATTACGGTTATTGAAACCATTCACAGGGTCTGTCCATTCTGCTTCCGTCAGCGGCGTACAACCGGCTACAGAAATAGCCTTATCTGCAAATTCTCCGGATTTCTGCCAATAAGATGCTTCATCTTTATAAGTTGCAGAAGTATTCACACGTGAAGCCAGGTTGGCATAAGCACGGGCATACAATCCATACACAGCAGCCAGGTTAGGTTGGGTCTTATCCGTACGGGTATATCCGTTCAGATAGGTTTCCGCCTGTTGCAGATCACTCAGGATCAGGTCATAAGCAGCATCTACCGTTGCACGCGGGTTATTGGATGCTTCTTCCGATGTGGTCTTTTCGGTTACGATAGGAACACCCAGGTTCGTCAAGTCGTTTTCAGGACTTACATAACTGAAACGGCTGTCGGTAGGCTTCTTGTACTCCATTATCTGAACCAAATCCAGATAATAAAGGGCACGATAAGCATAGCTGATTCCCAGATATCCCTTTTTCGTATCATCCAGATCGTTCACGTCGATCATTCTGATAATATCATTCACATTCTTGATGTAAGAATAATACAGGTAAGAAGGGTACAGTCCGCGATTTGATCCCGTAGCACTTACAGCGCCATTACAATAAGCCCCCATCGTATTATAACCGTTTGCTCCGGAACAAACAAACTGGGTCGTACTATGTTCAAGCATCGCACGCATACTGCCGTAAGAAATCATTTCTATACCGCCGTCCTCATTCTTATATCCGCCCATCGAAGTATAAATAGAGTTGACCATCCCCTCCAAAGCCGACTCCGAAGCCTGTATCTGATCATTCAGCACATATTCTGTCGGCAATGTTTCTTCGATACAGCTACTTAAACCCACAAGAGCCGCTGCAGCCAATAAAATCTTATATTTCTTCATGATGTTTTCTTTTTTATGTTTAGAATGTCAATGAAATACCACCCGAGATAGTACGTATCGGAGAATAAAGTTCCGGATTACTATACCCTTTCAACGTATAGCGAGGATCGAATCCCTGGCGTGCCGAAAAGTAGAACAGGTTTTCACCCGAGAAATAAACACGTATGTTCTGGATATTATATCTCTGAGTCAGACTGGAAGGCAAGGTGTATCCCAGGTTGATGTTCTGAATATTCAAATAGCTTGCATTCGTAATGAAGCGGTCTGAACGCGGATTCTGTGAATACTTTTCTGCAAACTGCAAACGCGGAACAGTTGTGTTGGTATTCTCCGGAGACCAGGCATTCAACATATCCTTATGCCAGGTTGTAGCACTGGTTGTACTGGTATGCATCAATGTCTGATAAGTATAATCGTATGCCTTACCTCCCAACTGATAGTTCAGGTTGATTGAAAAGTCAAAGCCACGATAGGTCAAAGATGTTCCCAAACCACCATAGAAAGAAGGAAGAGCATCGCCAATCAGATAATCGGTTGCCTGGCTCGAATCTTTTGTTGTCTCCTGTCCTGTCACGTTTCCTGCATCATCGAGGATATCTTTATAGAACAAAGACTCTCCTGTTTCAGGATCCAGACCGGCAAACTTAGGCAAGTACCAAGTATACAATGAAAGACCTTCGGCAACGAAATATTTATATTTAGATACGAACGACTTATCCAGGTTGACATAACCGTTATAACCGTCCACCTTGGTTGTCTTGATTTCATCCGGCAAAGTCAACACTTTGTTCTTTACATGGGAGATATTGAAATTAACGTCCCATTTGAAGTCCTTGTTTCGGATCAGAGTACCCTGCAATACCAATTCGAGACCGGCATTGCGCATGTCACCCAGGTTTATGAAATAACTGGTGTAACCGATAGAAGGAGGCGTATTCAAGGAGAACAGCATATCACTGGTTTTCCGATAGAAGTAATCCAGACTACCGCTCAAGCGACCATCGAAAAGATCAAACTCAGTTCCCACGTTCCAGTTGGTGTTGGTTTCCCACGTGATATCACTGGAGCCTTTCTGACGCCATTGGAAAGCAACCTGGTCATCATTGTTTACCACTTTATAAGAGTCGGCATACAAATAATCGCCGATATTATCGTTACCCTGTGAACCGACAGATGCTTTCAGTTTCAAGGAATTTACCCAGGGAGCATTAAAGAAAGCCTCCTTCGAAATAAGCCAGGCACCGCCGACCGACCAGAAGTTACCCCAGCGGTGGTCTTTCGCAAAACGTGAAGAAGCATCACGACGATAAGACACCGAACCGAAATACTTTGCATCGTAGTTGTACATGGCACGGAAGAAGTAACCTTCGTTATTATAAGAATTAGAATAAGAATAGGGATTATTATTCAGATTCAGAAGGGTTGCCAGTTCCCTTGTATTATCGATACCGAAATTACGTCCGGAAGCGCTCAACGATTCATATTTGTAATTATAATATTCATGACCGATCATAGCACTTACGTCATGTTTGCCGAATTGTTTGGAATAATTCAACAACTGTTGCGTATTATAAGTAAAAGTACGGTAAGAGGCTTTTGACAGATAACCGTTATCGGAAGAACTGGTATAATAATCGACAAAAGGACTGGTAGCATAAGTATAACGACGGTCGTAATCATAGGCATTGGCATTAAATGTGAATGTCAAGTCCTTTGTCAGATTCACATCGGCATAACCGCTGGCAATAAACGAGTTACCGGTTGTTTCGTCCGAGCGATATTTATTGGAGAAAATACAGTTGCCACCGACACCTCCGGCACGACTCAGATCGTAAGCTTGCGCGAAGTCATACATCTTCTCACCCCATTGATCGATCATGATGTTCTTGTTCTCATCACGGAAATAAACAGGATAAATAGGAGCCTGGGTCTTTATCGTGCTCCAGATGGTTCCAGTACCGATCGTTCCTTCGGATGTCTGACTGTAATTATATTTGGAATAGTTGAAGTTCGCTCCGACTTTCAACCATTTCTTTGCCTGGTAATCCAGCTTTGCACGTGCCGTCAAACGTTTCTGTGAAGAACCTTCCTGAATACCATCCTGGTCCAGATAACCGACAGAGGTATAATAATTAATACGGTCGGAAGCACCGGAAACCGACACATTATATTCCTGGCGGAAACCGTTCTGCAAACCGATCTCTTCCCAGTCGTCAGCCTGTAGCCAAAGTTTCTTTCCATTATAATCATAAAGAGTACCCATTGTCGCTCCCGGATTCATAACACCGCCTTGCTGGATAAAATCCTGTCCCTCCGGCACTGAATAAACCATATAACCCGGACCTACACCACTGGAAGAACTGGTCAGATGCTGGTTTGCCAAAGCATGGGCATCATTGGCGGACATACCGCCGCCAGCTTCTGTTATATAATAGTTATACAACATCTTATAATATGTTTCGTAGAACTGCTGGGCATTCGTGGTCTTATAATTTTGAAGCCCATTGGAGTTTGCACCCCATTTAGCATCTACGGTCACTTTAGCATCCCCATTCTTACCTTTCTTTGTTGTGATCATGATCACACCGTTGGCACCACGGGCACCGTACAAGGCATTGGATGCAGCATCTTTCAGAACGGTCATCGACTCGATATCGTTCGAGTTGATCAGGTTCAGGTCACCGTCGAAAGGCATTCCGTCAACAACGATCAGCGGTTCAGTATCAGAAGAAATAGAACCGAAACCACGAATAGTGATAGAAGGTGAGCTACCCGGCTGTGCAGATGAATTGCTCAGCTGTACGCCGGCAACACGTCCTGCCAGGGCCTGCGCAGGGTTCGATACCTGTGCTTTCAGAAGATCGTCCGATTTCATTACACCGGCAGAACCGGTAAAGGCTTCTTTTGTACTTTTACCGAAAGCGACTACCACCACTTCGTCCAAAGCCTGATTATCTTCCTGTAATATGATCTGGATATTGTTTTTGTTCCCTGGTTTTATTGTTTGGGTAACAAAGCCTACATAAGAGACTTGCAGTGAACCGCTGCTTTTGATGGACAGCTCAAATTTACCATCCATATCTGTCATAATACCATTGGTCGTGCCTACTTCTACGACACTGGCACCAATTACCGGATCTCCGTTTTCATCTTTAACGACACCCGTTACTTTACGGGAACTCTGATTTACAGAAGCTGCTTCCTCTACCGCTGCTTTCCGGACACCGAGATCTGAAATAGCATTTTCAGCTGCCATGGTCAAATGAAGACAAAACAAAGGAATGGCCACACAGGCAACTTTCTTTGTGTAATTATTCATAACTTAATTATTTAACGATTAGAACTTGAATAAAAAACTATTCACTGATTAGGTTAAAAAAGGATTTCCTTCTCCTATCTCCTCTACTAACTACTATTATTTCTCATACCTGACCTGAATCAAAAAGTTAGACTCTTTTATAGGAATTATTTAGCGTTTATATCCCATCAGAAATTAGCATTTCTTTTCTAAAAGCATACCTGATAGCTTATTAGCTCCCAAAGAAGAGAATCCAACAAGAAAATATTGGACCCGACTCACCTGCATATTTCTTCAAACTAAGTTTTTCAAAATATCAACACTAGTGGCATAATTAACACAGTTCACATAGAACTAATATATTTAGGGGTAGAAAGGGACGCTTTATCTACAAAAAAGATGAAAAATATGTCTCTATTTTATTAATTTTAGCGTTAAAGGATCTTGTTTTTACAAAAAATACTATATTTGCAATCGGTTTATTGATATAGTTCTATGTGAACTACGTCAAAAAAACGAAGCCTATACCCCAGAGGTGAAAAGGGAAGAAGAAAATCTAAAAATCCAGTGTAAGTTGTTCAGGTAATAAGGTGAATGTTTTCCGGTGGTAAGGAGTAATACCGACTGCACGGATTGCTTCACGGTGGGCTTTGGTTGGGTAGCCTTTATTATCCCTCCAATGGTACTCCGGATATTCCAAAGCCAGTTCATTCATATAATCGTCACGATATGTTTTAGCCAGGATGGAGGCGGCAGCAATACTCAAGTATTTACCATCCCCTTTCACGACTGTCGTATGCTTTATATCCCGATAGGGAGTAAAGCGATTCCCGTCTATCAGCAGATGTTCCGGTTTTACTTTCAGCTGGTCGATAGCACGATGCATGGCCAGGAAAGACGCTTTGAGTATATTTATTTTATCTATTTCTTCAGGTGTCACGATACCGACAGCCCAAGCTATGGCCTCCCGCTCTATTATCGGACGTAAAGTATAGCGTTTCTTTTCACTAAGTTGTTTACTGTCATTCAGATCATCATTCTTGAAATCAGGAGGAAGAATGACTGCAGCTGCAAAAACAGATCCGGCAAGACATCCGCGTCCGGCTTCATCACAACCGGCTTCTATCCGGTTTGCTTCCAAATAAGGCAACAACATAAAGTATCGTATATAAGTTTGTTATCAATCTATTATCTTCTTTCTCATCATCCAGGGGCGCAACACGAAATAAGAAAACAAGGTAGCCAAAGCAACCCCTGTCATGTTCGCCAGAAAATCAAACCAGTCACCACCCCGATAAGAGGTACAATATTCCTGCAACAACTCGATCGCCCCACTCATCACAATCGGACAAAGCACGGCTCCTATCCAGGCATGCCACAGCACATCGTCATATTTCCGGTGATTACGCAAAAACTCAATCCACAACATACCGGATAATCCTGCATACATGCAGATATGTGCCACCTTGTCTATCCCCGGAATCTTTCCGATCTCCACAGAGGGTGGTTTGAAAAAAGACAAATAAATTACTACCAGAATGATTGTCAGGGATATCGGATATTTCTTCAGATAATACAACATAATCTACTAATTAAAACATTTTCCGAACGCGTTCTATTCCGGCAACAAACGTATCGATCTCTTCTTTCGTATTATAGAAAGAGAAAGAAGCACGCACAGTACCTTCGATACCCAAAGCCTGCATCAACGGTTGTGCACAATGATGGCCGGTCCGGACAGCAATTCCTAAACGGTCGAGTAACATTCCCATATCATAATGATGAATATTTCCCACCAGGAAAGAAAGGACTGCTCCCTTATGATCCGCCTGCCCGAAGATACGCATACCTTCTATATTGTTCAGTTTCTCCGTTGCATAACGCAATAGCTCGTCTTCATAAGCAGCTATATTCTGCATACCCAGCCGATCGACATAGCGCAATGCTTCTGCCAAAGCCGTACTACCTATATAATCGGGAGTACCCGCTTCGAACTTGAACGGTAACTCGTTAAATGTAGTCTTCTCGAACGATACTGTCGCAATCATCTCGCCACCACCCTGGTAAGGAGGCAACTTATCCAGCCATTCTTCTTTTCCATACAATACGCCTATCCCTGTCGGACCATAAACCTTATGTCCGGAGAAAACATAAAACTCAGCATCCAAATCCTGTACATCGACTGCCAAATGCGGAACTGCCTGTGCCCCGTCGATCAGGACCGGGACATCACGGTTATGTGCTTCCTCAATAATTTCTTTCACCGGATTAATGGTTCCCAACACATTCGACACATGGGTTACAGAAACCAGCTTCGTACGCTCCGAAAACAATCCGCGAAACGCATCCATATCCAGTTCACCCTTTTCATTCATCGGAATGACCTTCAAGGCGATCCCTTTTCGCGCCGCTTGTATCTGCCAAGGTACAATATTGGAATGATGCTCCATCACGGAAACGATCACCTCATCACCCGCCGACATACATTCGTCGGTAAAGCTGGAAGCGATCAGATTGATTGCCTCTGTTGTCCCGCGTGTAAAAATAATCTCGTTGGACGAACGGGCGTTCAGAAAAGACTGGACGGTTTTACGCGCGTCCTCATGCGCTTCAGTAGCCGCCTGACTTAAAAAATGCACGCCCCGATGAATATTGGCATTTACATTATAATAACCGCTCTCTATCTTTTCTACCACCTGGCGGGGCTTCTGTGTTGTTGCACCGTTATCGAAGTAAATAAGCGGCTTATCGTATATTTTATGCTCCAGTATAGGAAAATCTTTCCGGATAGACTGTATATCTAACATAGCAATTGTATCTTTAGTCGTATAACAAACGCCAAAGATACGATGTTTATTTTAACAACGATGATTTATTCATTTATACAGATATAAGAATATAAAAAAAGCCTTTCATCTCAGACGAAAGGCTTTTCTGTTCCCTCAATACTAATTTACTCTACGGTTTCCGCAATCGGAGTTTCTTTGAACGCCAACAACGGGAAGAAAATAAACGGCAACAAAAGCAGACCTACCGCATACGCATTGTCACCTTTTCCATACTTCGCAGCTATATCTCTGTACAGCAAGAAGCAAAGATAGATGTTATAGATAGGAATCAGGAAAAACCAGAATTTCACAGGTTCCCACTTTACAATACGCAACATCACGATGATGTTGTAGAACGGAATAAGACAAGCCCATCCCTTTTGGCCGAAAGTTTCAAAAATCTTCCACATGCTGACGATTGTCAGTATGCTTAAAGCCAATTGAATAATTGATCCGATCATTACAGTTAGATTTAGATATTTAATATTATTTACGACCTAAAGATAAACCTTTTAAACTACAACTTTGTTATATTCGTTCATAAATTTTCACTGTTTCTGGTAGAAACGAACCCAGTCTATCTCCATTTCTACCGGCAGGTCTTCCGGATCGACGGCACCAACCCAACTTCCACCAAGCTGCATATCCAGCAACAGATAGAACTGGCTGTCGTTAAACGGGTATTGTCCTTCCTTATCCGTCTCGATTCGCGGATAAGCAAATGTACGGGTATCATTGATAAAAAACACCAGACTGTCGGGATACATTTCTACCGTATAGGTATTAAAATCATCCGGGTTTATAAGTCCGGTACTACCCTGTTTCGGATTATCTTTGATCCCCAGGTCGAATGTATAATGAGAATGGACTGTCTGATAAGCAATACTGTCATTATTCAACCGCTCCATGATATCTATCTCACCGCCTCCGGGCCATTTGGCACCCTGCGGCAACAACCAGAAGGCCGGCCATGCACCGGTTGCTCCATTCAGTTTGGCATGAATTTCGAGGCGACCGTTATTGAATCCGACTTTGTCTTTCGTATAAACACCGCCGGTCACATAAGGTGCCGTATCAGTCGGCAGGCTATAATTGACCAGCCCGCGCAATACCAGCTTGCCATCGCGCATCGCATAGCAAGAGTCAAAATCGGACATATAATTATTCCAATCGGAAGTACCCCGGGGAATCTTACTCCAGGAGGCAGGATCGAAACTACCGGTCTGGTCGAAATTATCTTCCCAAACCAATTTCCATTCAGCAGGCGAGGGTTTACAACTAAGCAGGATCACCATCATCGCCAGGCAGGCTAATAAGCCGAAAATGTTTTTTTTCATATGACAGTATTTTAGAATATAGTGTATCAGAATCCGTCCAAAGGTATTAAAACTGTAGGAATTAACAATAACATTCCAAGTAAAATAAAAAAGATAAGGATGCGGAAAAACCACTTTACCCATACCTCATAAGGAATATGTGCTAATCCGAGCGCTCCCATCAGGACACCGGAAGTAGGTGTGATCATATTGGTAAAACCATCCCCGAACTGAAACGCCAGTACGGTCGCCTGCCGGGAAATACCGATCACATCGGAGAAAGGAGCCATGATCGGCATGGTCAACGCAGCCTTTGCCGAACCGGAAGGGATAATGATATTGATCGTCGTCTGGATCAGGTACATCACTCCGAGAGAAGCGATCTTCCCCGCTTCCCCCATCAGGGCTGCCATACCATGCAGAATCGGATCGATGATACGGCCATCCTGCAATATCTGAATGATCCCGCCCGCCAATCCGACTACCAGGGCAGCCGAAAGCATATCTTTGGCACCGGCCAGGAACTGGGAAATGATCCCGTCGGCTCCTTCACTATTAGCAAAGCCGGATAAAATTCCCATAGCCAGGAAAATAGCGGATATCTCCGTCAGATACCAGCCATACCCCATTACACCGATTATCAGAAAGACGATCGTATATCCCAGTAAGTTCAGGATAAAAAACTGGTTCGACTTACGCAGTCCCAGCCAGCCGGTCAGCGCATAAAGTCCGGTAAACACCGGTACTGCCGGAAAATGCACGGCGCTCTCCCCCACTTCAAAGGTCGTAGACGGGTAGTAAACGGAAAAAGCGATCAGGGAAACCAATAACAACAGATAAACGGCCCAGGCGGAACGGCTTGTCTTCGCTTCCAGCACTTCCTCCGCCGCCACTTCACCTTTTTCCCGCCAATAGGCATCAGCCTGATACATAGGAGACCGTTCCGGATGCTTCTTTATCTTTGCTGCATAGCGGAGCACAATCACGATCAGTATCGCCGTCAATACTACCCAGCAAAACAGCCGATAACCGAAACCGGAGAACAGTGACAGATCCGACAATCCTTGTGCGATCCCGATCGTAAACGGATTCAGGATAGCTCCGGAAAAACCGACGTGTGCCGCCACATAGACCATACAAAGTCCCGTAATGGAATCATATCCCATCCGTATAGCCAGCGGAACGATGATAATCACGAACGCCAATGTTTCTTCACTCATCCCGAAGACGGCCCCGAACAAGCTGAACAAAACAATGATCAGGGAGATCACCACGTTATTCACCCCTATCTTCCGGAACAGGCTATATCGCTCTATCCGCCCGGCATTATGAAGAAAAGACAATATGCCGGTGTCGATTGCCCGGCTACTGTTCATGATCTGAAAAGCACCGCCAATGATCAGCAGGAAAGCAATAATACCCGCCTGTTTCTCGAATCCCTCCAGTAACACACCGAAAACCTGCCAGCTTTGCGGGGCAGCATCGACTGCATGGAAAGAGTTATCCACAATAACCGTACGCTCCGTACCGTTCACCACCCGTATTTCCCGGGAGTATTCACCGGCAGGAATAATCCAGGAAAGGGCGGCACATATCAGGATTACAACAGATATAATTGTATAAGTATGCGGAATCTTATTCAGTTTCATTCGTTCTCTCGGATCAAAGTTGATAGGTATCGCCGGCTGTCAATATCCGGACATTCAATGAATTTGTTTTCAGATAGCCGGTCGGACTGATTGTCGGCTGTGCTTCCGGTTCAAATACCATCACCTGGCTTTGTCCGGCTACACGGAATGAACCGTCCGGCTTGACAATAATGGCAGTTGCCTCATCAATGCCGACACCTTTCATCCGACGTTCAAGCACCAGGCTGATCAGACGGTTCTGTCGTTTGCGGATGATGAAATGCTGGTCAATGATTGCCGAATCAATAAATCCAAAACCTTCCGCCGTCTGTACATTTCCTTGTTTGATATAAGAAAAGTCACCCTTATATTTATCAGGAACATTCTCTTCCTCACCGGTCAGCATGATTTTACTCATTACAGCCGCACCGGCACTGGTTCCGCCAATCACGCCGCCATTTTTATAGATTTCACGAATCTTTGCAAGGAACTTTGTACCCTGCAGATAATCCGTCAACCGGTTCTGATCGCCTCCGGAAAAGAATACAGCCGTTACGCCATCCAGTTTCGCCAGACTTTCTTCCGAGTCGATCAGTTTCTTCGGGCTATTGACATACTCCGAAGAGGCACATCCCAAACGGGCGAACTGTTCCTGCTGGTAACTACCCGTATCTTCGATATCACTACTGGCGAAGGGTACAATCAGCACACGAGCCTTACTGCCACCTCCCAATGCCAGATATTGGGTCATCAGAGAATCAGGACGGTCGCCACCTCCAATAATAAAGAGGTGACCTTCTTTCAGTTCAGGCGTTTCTTCATTATTATCAGCCTGTTTATCTTCGCTAAAACAACTGGTGGCCACAAAAACTGCCAACAGTAAAAACATTATATATCTGTATTTTTTCATCATAATCTTATTTATACTTGTTTATTCCACTCACCGGAACAGTACTCTTCTGATGGCTGGAATAACGCTCTTCCATCGAGTGGAACAGTACACTTCCAATCATCGGAACAACGTTATTCCAGTCATCGGAAAACCGGTTCATCTTTTCTATATTTCCGTCAACAATGCCAAAGCCATATCCGCAGACATCTGTAAGTCGTCATAAAGGATAAACTCATCTGTCCCATGTGGGTTCTGTGCCCCGACTCCCAAATTGATCGTCGGCAGTCCTTTTGCATTCATATTATTAGCGTCGCTACCTCCCATCGACTTTACACCTTCCATTTCCAGAGAAAGATGGCGGCATAATGCTTCCATACGTTTATAAGGCGTATTATCAGGAGAAACACGGTAAGGTTTGAAATCCCAGTGCCAGGCACACTCCACACTCCCGTTCAACCGGATTGCAGCAGCCTCAAAATCAGCAATAACAGCTTGCATCATCTGCTCACCCTGATCCAGATAATCGGTACGAATCTCACCCTCAAGCTCTACTGTATCAGGCACCACATTGGTTGCTGTCCCACCTCCGATAATACCGATGTTGGCAGTAGTACAGGCATCGATCCTGCCAAAAGGGAAATTTCGCATTCCCTCGGCAGCTATCTGTATGGCATTCACTCCCTTTTCAGGAGCAACACCGGCATGTGAAGCACGTCCTTTCACCTTCATTTTGAAAGCGATAGCACCACAGGTTTCCGATACAAATTTACCGGGAGAAAGATGTGAATCGAAAACAAAACCATGTGTCATTTGTGCCGATGGTTGATAAAACATCGAACCGGCCAAAGTCGTTTCTTCGCATACGCTGAAAAGCAGAGTACAAGGTTTTATTGCTTTCTTTTGCTCTACAGCCTGTCTCAATGCCCAAAGAATAGCTGATATTCCTCCCCGGTCATCCACGCCTAAAATCGTCGTACCGTCCGAAGTTATCCGGTCAGCCAGTAACTGTGGCTTTACCCCTTTGGTAGAACGGGGGGTATCCATATGTGCCATCAACAGGAAATCACCTCCCCCGTTTACTGGTACAATGATATTCCCGCTGTTTCCCCCGGAAAGGGATACTGCTCCGTCTTCCTGTGCAGGAAAACCCAAGGAAGCTGTGACCGACCGGATAAAATCGGCCACAGGTTGTTCTTTACCGGAAACAGCATCGATCTGAATCAAATCGAGAAACAGACGTTGCAAATCCGGATGTATTTTGTTATTCATAACTGTTTATTATTACGTTTTTCAGCAACAGAGATTCCATATCCGTACAATCGCCATGAACGAACCCGATATAAACCGTTTTACCGATGTAAGCAGAAAGATCGATTGTCTGATTAACAAAGTTTTTCTGTTTATACTCTTCGGTCAGTTCTGTATACTCCTTTAAAGTCTCCGCATCCCGGCAATTATCGATAGTGATCGGCTGCAAAGATACAACGACTTTATATTTTTCCTTATATGCGTTTTTAGCAGATGCAGCCATCTCGAAAGAGATATCCGCACTGTTTGCATCTTCCGGAATGGATATGGCGGGGGTTACCAGATAGTTTTCCGGTGTCAGAGCGCCTTCTGCCGACAGATAAGAGTCAGAACATACAGTTCCGTAACCTTCATAATACTCCCATCCATGCCCATCTCCATCCTTATCAATCACAGTCCACGAAGCCGGAACCTCCCCTGTCAACGGCTCATTCAGCAAAGTCGTCATAATAACTTCCGGAGTAGAGAATTTCTGTTCTTCCGAATAACTCAGCCCTGCACTGTTTTCGGCAAAGGCACGCACATAATATGTTGCTCCGGGTTGAAGGTCTTTCAATGTGACAGCCAATGTCTGATGAGGGTCTACCGTCTCCACCCTGTTATCTATCGTAGGAGAAGGAGCTGTTCCAAAACAAAAGCCTTTACGTATCACAGACGCCCCGCCGTCTTCCGGTATATCGGCTTTTACATCGACAGAGGTACGCGACAGATTTTCCAATTCACCCATTACAACCTGGGGAATCGTAACATTCAAAGCGGCACCTTCACCTTCGATCTGTATATCGGTGACATACATACAATACAAACCGGTAGATCTATAATGTACCCAAGCTATATAAACATCCTTATCTTTATAGCTGTCCAGGCTGACACTGCGATATAATAGAGTACGGTAAGCCTCAGCCGGCAGTGATTCCTCGAAAAGAACTGTTCCGTTAGTCTGACAGTTTTCTTCTGTAAACGGAGTTTCAGAAATCACTACTTTATAATGTTCCATATAAAACTCATCGTCCATTACTCCAACCGACCATTTAAGGACCGGTTTACCGGCACTAACCGTTATCTTGGGAGTTACCAGATAGTTCTCCGGCGTCAGGTCCTGTTTACTACGGTACGAATCAGACAAAGCAGCAAAAAAGCGATTGTTATAAGCTTCCCAGTTATAGCCGTCACCATCTTTATCGATGATATTCCAGTACTGCGGTGGAAAGACGTCTCCACGGAAACGTTCGTTAAACGGCAATACCATCGCCAACTGCCCCTGGCAAGTAAAATTACGTAAATCACCCAACACAACTTCATTTCCTCTTTTCGCATAAGAACGGGCAAAATACCGGGTACCCGACCGAAGTCCGGTCAGGCTGACTGTAAACTCAGCAGAAACAGAAGAAGAAGGAACATACTGCACCTCCGCCTCGGGTTGTACAGACCAGCAGATACCGGTTTCCGTAACTCCATCCAGTACACCTTCCACCTTACCTCCCAGCGTGGCCGAAGTCTCTGTAATATCAGTCACTACAGATGTACGCAATTGAAGTGGTAAGACCTGATCGTCATCGCTGCACCCGGAAAACAATGCAGACAGAATAAAGAGTATACCGGACCATATAGATAATCTTTTCATATTCTTTCTTTTTAATATCCGTAAACTACAACATTCTTTAATATCAGCGATTCCATATCCACACAATCGCCATGAACAAAGCCGATATAGATCGTTTTACCCACATATTTCGAAAGATCGATATGTTCTGTCTGGAAGGTTTGTTTACTATAGGCAGAAGTCAATTCCGTATAATCACGTAACACATCCGCATCCCGGCAATTATCAAGTGTAAGAGGTGATTCAGATGCAATGATCTTATATTTTTCTTGATAAGCATTCGTTGCAGAAGCTGCCAGATCGAACATTAGTTCGGGAGCAGTAGCATCGGCCGGAATAGCAATAGCCGGAGTGATCAGATAATTTTCCGGACTCAGCGCACTCTCTGTATCATAATCATATGAATCGGAAATAACCAGTCCCCATTTAGCATAATAATACCAACCCAGTCCGTCACCATCTTTGTCTAGTAAGCTCCAGGTCGACGGGAGTTCTTTGGTCAGCGACTCTTCGAAATAGAATGTTTTTTCAGCAGTCAACTTCAGGTTCAGAATCGAAGTCGGACGATTGGCACGCGCATCCTCTGAATCTTCCAGAATAATATAGGCAGAACCACCTTTCCGCTGGAGAATATTCAAAGGGATATACCCGAACATTTCCCCGGCAGGAATTGTAATCGTTCCAGTCTGATATTTAGCATCATATTCGATATTACTTCCGGTACCAAATTCAAAATCTTTCCCGTAAGTGGTTGTTCCGGTATAAACAATATACTGATCAGAAGTATATCCGTCAGGCAATTCCGTCAGATATTCGGTCGTGCTTTTGATATAAAAAAGCTGGTCCGCCAAACGGAAATTTACACGAACTGCGCCGTCAGCCGGTTTAATCAATTGAACACACAACCGATCCTCCCCATTCTTGCCGGCTTCCTTTACAAATATATTAGACAAAACCGACTGCCCGCATTCGGACGGACTAAATTCATAAAAGAGGGGGCCCTGATAGGTACGATCTTCTTTCTCGCAAGAAGAAAAGAGGAATAAGATTACCAGGAAACATATTCCACCCATTAAATTAATATATTTTTTCATCATATTATTCTCCTTGTTAATTAATATCCCGGGTTGTTTTTCAGGTTCTTGTTCGCATCCATCTGCGTCTCGGAAATACGTGCCACTACTCGGAAATCCTCATAAGAGACAGGAGTACGTCCGGCCGGTTTCGAGATTGTTTCACCCCTACGTTTCAGATCGAAGAAACGATGACCTTCCTGGGCCAGTTCCAAACGACGCTGCAACAAAATTTCATTCAATAGTTCTGCTCCGGAAAAGGACACGGCGTCCAGTCCGCGTTTTGTACGAAGTTCGTTCACATCAGCCAAAGCCTCTGTATCCTTTTTTAATTCAGCCTGTGCTTCTGCCCGATTCAATACCACTTCCGACAAACGGATAACAGGCACATTATCCAAACCGAACGCTCCCTGCCAACCGCTGAACTTTTTCGTCCACCAAACTTTTTCCCCATTGATTTTTGCCTTCCGGAAAGCTTTGAAACGGAGATCATTTTTCTGATCGAACAGAGCGATTAACTCTTCAGCAACACACAGGTCGGCATCTCCTACTCCTTTACCAATATCGTATCCTTCACTGTCAAGTTCAGATTCCATCATCCCATTGATCGATTGCAATGAACTTGAACCCCAGTTTTCAGAATTGGTAAAGTACAAATAAAATATCGTTTCTTCTCCTTTGGAGAAAATATCCGTATAGGTACCTCCATATAGATCAAACGGAGCATTAGCTGTTACATAATCGGATGCTTCCACACACTCCTTCCATTTTCCTTCATAAAGATACACACGGGAAAGTATCGCCTGCGTAGCCAGCGAACCCATTCGTTTCGGCATCAAACCGTCGTCGTTTCCTTTCAACAAAGAAAAACCCTCGGTCAGATCTTTTTCTATCTGCCCCCACACTTCAGCCACTGTCGCACGAGCCGGATACACTTCTTCGCCCATCGGACCGCCATCATAGAAAAATGCCTTCAGAATCAACGGCACGCACAAATCGAAATTATCTACCAGATGTCCCGGTTCACGTCCATAGACACGTGCCAGATTAAAATAAGTCAATCCGCGAAGTGCTAATGCTTCCCCCCAGATCGCTTTTGCTTTCGGAGTTTCAGGTAGCTTCTCCGCATACTCGATCACTTCATTCAGTAAAGCAATTATCTCATATGATTCCACCCAAATATCAAGATGGGAACCGATACGGTTATCTGCTTGTCCTTTATAACGGGAGGCAAGCGGAGAAAGACGGGAGTTGTCCGCTAGAACTTCCGGTACAGTCAATATGTCACGACCATAAAATGCTGTTTCCTGCATCAGGTCATAAACTCCATACAACATGGCTTCGCATCCGGCTTCCGTCTGCAATTTATCCTGGGGAAGCAAGGTTTGCGATTTTGTTTCCAACATCTTGTCGCACCCTGTTACAAACAGCAGGCACGAAAGTACCAAGATTGTATATATTCTGTCTTTTTTCATTTTCTGATTATCTGTTTACATTAGAAATCTACCTTCAATCCAACCGTATAGCTACGTGACTGCGGGTAAGTACCCAGATCACCACCGGTAAATTCAGGATCATGTCCGGGATAAGTAGTTGTTGTCCACAAGTTATAGCCGGACACGTACAATTGCAGGTTCGAGATATACAATCCTTTCAGCCATTTGGCCGGGAAGTCATAACTCAGACTAACATTCTTCAGTTTGATATAATCGGTTTTTTCATAACATAAAGTAGAATATTCCGATATCTGGCGCGGATTGCCCGGATAAGCACTCTGGTAAGATGGCTTCGGAACCCAGGTCATATCGCCAGGCTGACTCCAATGTTTATAATACATATCACTCAGCAAATTGGTATCACCTTCATAAGAGGCAAGTACCAGTTTGTCATTCCAAAGACTGACAGCACCACGCTGGAACTGGAAAAATACGGACAACGTAAACCCTTTCCAGGTAAAATCATTATTGAATCCTCCATAGAAAGTAGGATCAGCCGGTTTTGTCCAAATACGATCCTCATCTTTCGGAACATAGGTTATATACCCGTCTTTGTCATAATACATCGGGCGCCCGTCGGCTGAGTTCACACCCGCCCACTGATAAGTAGGCAAGGAAGAGATCGACTGCCCCACCTTATAGTCTCCCAATACATCCAGACCATCCTGTAACTCCGTTATCTCATTTTTTGTAAACGATAAGTTCAGTGCAGAACGCCATTCAAAACCTCCAGCCCGTACATTTACAGTATTCAGCATAATATCAACACCTTTATTACGCACGCCCCCCATATTGGACGGGATAACGGTAAAGCCGGTTGTGGCAGGGATCGTACGGTTATAAAGCAGGTCTTTCGTATCATTCAGATAGAAATCAGTTTCCAATGTGATCCTGTCATCCAGAAAACCTGTAGTAATACCGATATTACGGGAATGATTCTTTTCCCATGTCAGATAAGGGTTACCTATATAAGTAGGTATGATTGCAGAAGAGTTATCATATGCGCCTCCACTTGAATACCAACGGCGTGCCGTATAATCCCCTATGTCCGAATTACCGGTAATACCATAGCTTCCACGTAATTTCAGATCGCTCAACCAACTTTTCACCGGTTCCATAAAAGGTTCTTCAATAATCCGCCAAGCAGCCGATACAGACGGAAAAATTCCCCATTTATTATTTTCACCGAAACGGGAAGAGCCATCACGGCGGATTGTTCCGGTCAGTATATAACGATCTTTCAACGTATAATTTACACGGGCGAATAAACTGGCCATCTTCCATTCAGAGAAAGTTCCGGATACTTCTTTGGCAACAGCTGTCGTTCCCAACAAATGTAATGAAGGATCGGATACTCCCGTTCCGGTTGCTCCGTGACGCTTATATTGTTCATGACGGTAAGAAAAACCAGCAACTGCCGAAATACGATGTATTTCATTAAATACATTATTATAGGAAGCAACTTGTTCTGTCTGAAAATTAATCAATTTACCGGTCATTGAGGTAACCGATCCATTTTCCTTTGCACCTTCACGGGTACGGGGATCAATGAAACTATGTTCTTCGATAGTTGTCAGGTCCGCATTATAACTCGATTTAAAAGTCAGTCCCTCCAGTATTTTAAAATCCAGCGAGTTTGCAGTAATCAGTTTGCTTGTCCGTCCGCTATATTCATTCAGGTTCAGCATTTGCAATGAATTATGCTGATAATAACCATAAGGCAGGTCACGCACAAACTCTCCATTTTTGCCATAAGGCGAGTTAGCTGGGTGTACCAGCACAGCAACACGGCTTGGGTTAGCTGCACGTACGCCACTATACTGATCCTGATCCATCACACTGTAATTGTTATTAGTAGAGATACTCAACCAGGGCAGTAACTCCTGTGTCAGATTCACACGGAAAGCACCGCGCTGAAATCCGGTTTCTTTTACAATTCCATCCGTTTTATTATAAGCAGCAGAAAGAAAATATTTTGTTTTAGCCGTTCCCCCTGTTGCACTGATCTGAGCATCCGAAGTATAAGCCGTACGGTAAATCATATCATACCAGTCTGTCGTCTGAGCCTTTGAGAAACCATCGTCTCCCCAGCCAAAACCCTGATACTGACTCAATCGCCCTAGATATTCGGAACTGGTTTCCCCATAACGATTCTTCATCGCCAGCAAATCCAGTTCTGCCACCTGCGAAGCCGTCAGTAGATCCAGTTTATTGCTGATCTTCTGCATACCGCCTGATAATTTGACCGATATCTTAGTTTTTCCTTCCTTTCCTTTCTTGGTCGTAATCAAAACAACACCATTGGCGGCCTGAGCTCCGTAGATAGAAGCAGAAGCACCGTCTTTCAGTATATCGATCGATTCGATTTCATCCGGATTCAAAGTAGAAAGAACATCCGTACTTTTTACAATACCGGTCGACTGGTCTCCCGTCACCATCTGAACCCCATCGATAATATATAAAGGAGCTGTACCGCCACTGAACGTACTTCGTCCGCGGATATTTACCGATACAGCACCACCAGGTGTTCCGTTCGCCGTAATAATCTGAACACCGGACACTTTTCCCTGAAGTGCTTTCTGGACACTTTCAACCGAAGTCTTGGTCAGTTCCTCGCTGGTAATATTGGATACGGCACCCGCTATATTTTTCTTTTTCTCCGTTCCGTAGCCAATAACAACAACATCAGACAGCATCGTTACATCTTCGCGCAAAGTAATAGTAACCGGCATACCGGCGGTAACCGTAACCTCTTGTGTTGTCATACCTATAAAACTGATTCTCAGTTTTACTTTCTTCACTCCCTCGGGAACAGCCAGATCAAATCTGCCGTTATCATCGGTAATCGTACCCCCTTCTACCTTTTCCGCAACAATTGTTGCACCAATAACAGGCAATCCACTCTCATCCACCACTGTTCCTGAAACCGTTGTTTTCTGCCAGACAGAATAAAAAGCATCCTTTTCAGCAGTTGTTGTCGCAAACGTATTCTGAGATAACACTCCCAATAACAAACAACAACAATAACGATTCAGGGGGGTGCACAATAAATTCCTGACTCCTTTCCTCATAATCCTAAATTTGTGCTAAATTCATAAACATTCACTCAATCTCCCTGAACTAAAGCCACAAAAATAAAGTAAACATTTGATAAATTGCACTATTTTATTAAGAAAATAGGTCCAAATGACAATTATACAAGCAAATAAACCCTACAAAATGTAAGTTCAAATATAAACACACACAAAAAGAGCCTTGATTTTTTATGGAAATTCAAGACTCTTTTACTTAATAATAAATGGACAGAACTACCGTTGTTCTCCAAATTCGGTCTGCTGTCTTTCGACCTCCTTCAGTTTCAGGGCATTCAGTTCTTTCTGAAGACGTTCTACTTCACGTTCGGCTGATGATTTGCTCATTTGTACATCTGTTTTACCGGTTACAGTCAGAGGTATAAGAACGGCTTCCGATTGATTATAGACTAACGGATAAACAGCCGGAGTACTTTCCAGTTCAAGCTCTGCGCTGATCGGCATCTGGGAGCCTTCCATCAAAACACTGGCCATCACTTTGATCTTCCCGGGTTTCAAGGTAGACTGTACCAGTACCGGGGCAGTTCCCCATTTCACCGGAGCCGGATTCGCCATAATATCGGCACTTCCCAAGATACGTCCTTCACCTTCGATATGGAACTTGATGAAATAATTGTTCAAACGCTTAATGTTACCTTGTTTATCGGCAATAGCTGCAACTACTGTTACAAAGTCAGAGCCGTTTGCCTCCAGGTTCGTACCCTCGTTATCTACCCAAAGCAACAGTTTCTCCGGGCGCCGGGCAGGCGTTACTTTATGGGTAGCAACCACTTTTCCATCTATCAGACCTTCTGCCAGTAAATAGACATCCTCCTGTTTCCTGTCTCTCGACAGAGCCTTGTCTACCATAAAATCATACATACCGGGGAAAGTGATTACCGGCGACGGCATTCCTTCCCGTCCCTTATCTTTTTTATAAGTGGATGTTTTACCGTCTTTATTAAAGGTCAGACGTACTTCATCACAGTTGGAATAAACTACGACATCTTTACCTGAAAACGGAGTCATTTCATTGGCAATAAATACCATCGGCCCAGTTTCTGCGATCAGGTCGCTTTTAACAGGCGGGCGTTGAGCCTTGAACATATAGTATGAATACTTAGGCTGACGGAACACATCCATGATACCTCCGTAAAAAGGATCGGGATGATAACCGCGCTGATGATCGAACGAATGCCAGAGGCAACCGCCTACATGCTGACGGGAAGTCTGAAACAACGCATCATAACTGGTATAAGGATAGGAAGGTGAAGCATAATGCTGCGCCTGTATCAACATCGCCTGTTCACCCCAGTTACGGGCAACACGACTAGGGGAGTTATGCGAATTCCAGTCATCCACATTATCTCCCCATTCACGGGTAAAATAGGTTTTCGACGGGTCCAACTCTTTTATCGCCCATTCCTTATCTGCATTCTGAGGATGAGCAAAAAGTACCGGAAAGACTTCATGACCACGTGCTTCACTGTCACTACCGCAATAGCAGGACGGGTAAGGATATTCAGCATGTACGATATCGTTTGTATTCTTGGCAAAGTCTGCCGGATACCAGGTTTCGTTCAGGATCGGTTCCCACAGCCAGACCGAAGGATGGTTACGGTCGCGACGTACCAGGTGACGGATATCGCTGTACACACGCTGGGCGAATTCGGGAGCATCGTTCCAAAACTGCCAGCCGGGAGTATTGACGATCACGAACAGTCCCAGCTCGTCGCAGGCATCCATAAAGGCGGGATCTTGCGGACAATGGGCGTTACGGATCACTTCCATACCTACATCTTTCAGCTTTTTCGCATCACGCCAGTGGATGCTGTTAGCCACCGCATTACCGACAACGGCAAAATCCTGATGGCGGTTTGCTCCGATCAACGGCTTCTCATACCGTTTACCGTTCAACCAGAAACCGTCTTTCCCTTTAAACTCGATACTACGGATACCGATACGGCGACGATAACCGTCGATCACATTCCCTTGTTCATCACGGATACGTACCAACAGATTATACAATGTAGGTGAAGACGGACTCCACAACAACGGGTTCTTTACTAACAATTTATCAGAACTATTTACAGCTTTACCCGCTCTAATCTTCACCTTATCATTCAGAAAAGCGACCTGTTTGCCATCCGATTGCTGCAATTCATATTCTACTACACCAGTAAACGCTTTCTTCGTCTCGTTACGTACCTGCAATTTCAACAAAACCTCAGCAGAGTTATCCGACACCTTATCGAAAGCCACAAATAATCCGCCTCCGGCCACCTCATCCGCATAATTCGGATCGGTGATAAAGATATTGTTATGGGCAATCAGCCAGCAGTCGCGGTAAATACCTCCGAAATAGGTATAGTCCAATACATCCTGGGCTTTTCCGGGAGGATAGGACGGGTCGTCGCTATTGTCTGTCCATACGGCAATCACATTATCGCCATTCCAGTCGAGTACGTCCGTTACATCCACCACAACAGGAAGATAACCTCCGAAATGCTCGGTCAGTTGTTTACCGTTTACAAACACCTTGCTTTTCCCCATAATTGCTTCGAAATGCAGGAATAGTTTCTTCCCTTTCAAAGCGGCATCGGGTGTAAAATGCTTGCGATACCACACTTCCCCCTGATAGTTAATGCAGCCACTGGCCTCAGTCGGCAGGTATTCAATGCCATGTGGCAGGGAAACGACTGTCCAGTCTTTATCATTAAACTCTTTTGCATCGGCTCCCTGCATAGCTCCCTTATAGAAACGCCAGGCCGGATTCATGGAATAAACATCACGTCCGGTATTTTCCATCCGAAAGAAACCGGCAGTAGAAAATTCCGGTTGATGTGCCGCCCATAAGGGGAGACACAGCAAACATATCAACATTGTCAATGTTATTTTCTTCATGGTCAAATAATTTGTATGTTATAAATTAAGTCTATTATTGATCAGCCCATTGAAGCACCTTCTTTATCATCGGGATTTCATACAGATAGAGCCAGTCGCTATTTTCTGTTTTCGATGACAAATGGTTATGGTGATTCATATCGGCAATAAAACCTTCCGGTTGCTGCATAAAGCGGGTTTCCGAATAAACAGCTTCCAGGTTTGAACGCATTTCTTTGAAATTATTACAAATGCCGACAACTTTATCCAAAGCGGCTTTGCGGGCAGCAGCATCTTTCGCCGTGTCATACTCATTCAATGCCAATATCAAACGGGTCGGATAGTTTTGCAGATTATTCGTTTGCTCATACACTTCCAGGGTATAACGGTTACGCAAAGCATTCTTTTCAGCCGTACGAACTCCATCGGCAATAAGCTCATAGCGTTTCGCTTCTTCTTTGGCTTTCGTTATTTTCTCTTTATATGTTTCGCTCCATGTGCCCGGATTTGCTTTATCCGGCAACTCCATCAATGTAAAGGCAGTTGTTCCCCAGGCCGGGTTTCTCCGTCCGGAAGTGACTAATGCCCCATCAAAGAAGAAGATCGCTTTTTCCAGTTCGTCGAGAAATTGCATCCGGTTCTCTTCCGGACGGAAACCATATTCACGCTGGGCATGAACCTTCTTGAAAGTTTCTATATCCCGTGCTGTCGGATTCCAGCCGAACTCGCCTTGCGCGATATAACCGCGCCAAACTGTTTCCAGATGTGGAGAACCGTCATCCCAAGCTGTTGCCAGAATCCCTTCCAGATGATTTTCCGCAACAAGCTGACTGAAACCTTTCACATATCCCGCCCGTGTGTTATTGCGTGGCAGGAAAGGAGAATCGCCGGCTGACGCAGCAGTAGCACCCATTACTTTCAGCCCTTTATCGCTATACCATTTCAATAGCTTACGATGTGCCGGAGTGGTCGCATCTTCATATTTCCAACGCATATACACACATTCTTTCGGAAAGAGATCGATCGCTTTATCCAGCTTTTCGGTATTCCATTCCTTTGCCACTTCCTCTTCCGTCTTATCGCTCAAAGCCAGTTCCCACAGGTCTGCATATTTAAGCGGCATGTCATCCCAGAATATAGGAATACGACCATGATCGACAGCAAACTGGCAAACCTTTTTCAACCATACCATCTGCAACTCGAATGCAGACTTCCCGGTAGCCTTACAACGGTCATCGATACCGATAGCTGTTATCTCATCCCCGCCCACATGCAGGTATCTCCCGTAAGGCATTGCTTCGAGCGCATCCAGATACAGATCGAACTGCACCTCGTAGGTACGGGGATCGGACGGACAAAACTCCCAGTCGCTTGCCGGATTCTCCCGCAATTCCCAATGATGTTTCAAAATAAATCCGGCATGTCCCAGACCTTGTACCAACGGACTGATCTCTACATTCCGCTCCTTCGCATACCGGCATAAAGCCTGCATCTCCTGTTTGCTGATTGCATTCGGAGCACCGGCTTCAGGGCGACGGGTGAAACGCAACTTATCTTCCAGTTCCCAGATTATTGCATTCACTTTATAACGGGCCAGCTTATCCACCATACGATAATAGTACTCCATCCGGTCCAGATGATGTTTGGTATCCAGATGAACAGCACGATAAGCGATGGCCGGATAATCCGTTATCTTCATCGAAGGTATTTCCTTCTTAAAATCCCGGCTGTCTTCCAGCAACTGTTCCAAGGTCTGTGCACCGTAAAAAAGCCCGGCATTATCTCTCGATGTAACGATTACCCCTTTATCAGATATTTCAAGCACATATCCTTCGGGAGAGTCAGGTACATTTGTCGTCGACAATTGAAACCGGACACCTTTACCGCTACGTTTACTTTGAGGCAATCCATCTACAATCTCACCCAGTACGGGGATCGATGTGCCCTCAGCCGACGATACATACGACAATTCACCAAAGCTCAATCCTTTACCGGAAAGGACTTCTACCGATTGCGGTTGTGGTAATAGCTGGAATGTTTTATCCAGGTTACGGGCAAACAAACTACCCGTAACGAATAATAAACAAGCAAATAGAGTTGTTTTCATATGTATTGTCATTTTATTTCCAACATTATTTTCTTTTCAGTCAACTTCTCTGAACGTACAGTTACGGCCGCTTTCCCTGGTATATCGGCAGCCTGTATCAATAAAACACATTTTCCCCTAAAACTCCTGCAGCGGGGCTGTTTGTATGGGAACATATCAACCGGATCTCCATTATCCACTCCTAACAAGCGAATAGGTCCATCCAAATCGAATGACAGTTCATCTGACGCATACGGACATAAAACACCATTCCGGTCGACTACTGAGAACTCAAGCCTTGCCACCTCAGCAGAACCAGCCTGTAACTCCAATTTGTTTGCAGAGCAGCTGACCGTATAGGCTAACGATGCTGTTTGTTGCATATCTGTTGCCACTATTCTATTCCCGTTCTTCGCCTTTGCCTCAATACGACCCGGTTCATAAGGCATATTCCAAACCAATTGTTCTCCTTTATAAGGTTGAGTGCCCAAAGATACATTATTTAATAACAATTCAACAGAATCACAATTCGTATATACGACAACCGGTACTATTTTCCCTTCTTTTCCCATGTGAGTCCAATGAGGCAGCAAATGTACCATCGGTTTATCAGTCCACAGACTCTGATACAGATAATAAGCATCTTTAGGCATGGCAGCCACATCAATAATACCGAAATTACCACAACGTTGCGGCCACTCAGCTTCTCCCAAATAATCAAAACTACCCCAGCGAAACTCGCCCATCAACCAAGGGAATGCACAGGTCCTTTGCCAGGCTCTACGAACACTGATACGTACCGAAGCATTGTCATACGATGATTGATAATATGGATGAATCTCCTCTTCCGGAAAAAACTCTTCCGCAGCAAGGTCGGGGATTGGGAACACCCGCTTCTCAAACAAATCCCATTTAATCGGATTTTTCTTTTCCCAAGGAGCTGGGAAGTCTCTCCTTCTCCACTGAGTTTTTGTCCTGTAAACACCACGCGTTTGGTAAGTATGGGGCACTTCCGTCGCAACAGCACATACAGACGGATATTTATCCCTAAATTTCTCCAGTTCACCGATTTCCTCCCCATTTCCATTGAAACCGACAATATCAAGCATTCCAAAATTCTTTTTATAGTCTACAGACATTCCGCGAGTAGGATCAGCCCCACCTTGTGTTACCGGACGCGCGTCTAGCGAATGAAACAAATCCACCAAATTACGTTGTATCTCTTGTGATGCACCATTCACCTCATTTCCAATGCTCCACATAATAACAGACGGATGATTACGATCACGCTTGATAAAGTCTGTCATATCTTTTTCCCACCATTCGTCAAAATAGTTTCCATAATCATCTACAACTTTCGGGATATTCCAGCCATCCAACCCTTCATTCAAAACCATTAATCCCATTGTATCACACATCGTATAAAACTCCGGAGAAAAAGGATTATGAGAAGTACGAATCGCATTACACCCCATTTCTTTCAGCAACTTCAATCGATAATACAAAATATCTTCCGGCACAGCGGCACCAACAGCTCCTGCCGTATGATGATCACATACTCCTTTTAACTTTGTAACCTCTCCATTCAGCTTAAAGCCAAATTCCGGACTAAATTCCAAAGAGCGAAAACCGACCAATTGTCGAACCTCATCCAATAACTTCCCAGACTTTTCCAACCGGCATATCAACGTATAAACAACCGGATTCTCAGGAGACCAGCGCTTCGGAGATACAACAGTCATCCGCATTCTATCTTGCCCAAAAAGATCTTCTGTTCCAAAACTTTCAGCTACGATTATCCCATTCCTATCCTGTAAGCAGGAAACGATCCGTACTTTCTCCTTTTCCGGATTTACAACGGAAACCTCAACTGAACACAGCGCCTTCTCTGGCAAAAAGGTATCTACTTTAAAATAAACACCCGAATAGGAAATATGTACCGGAGAAGATATGATCAGATGAACATGCCGATATATACCAGAACCTGTATACCAACGCCCGGTGAGAGGTTTGGACTGGTCGACTTTCACCGCAATACAATTATTCCCCTTTCTCAAATAAGGAGTCAGATCATATTCAAAACCGATATAGCCATTCGGCCGTTTACCTAAAGAATGACCATTAATCCAAACTTCACTATTCAGATAAATTCCATCAAACCGGATACGGACTTTTTTAGTAGCCCATGCAGGATCATAAGCAAACGTTTTACGATACCATCCTATTCCTGCCGGCAAAAAACCGCTTTGCCAGTCTGTCCCGTTGGCCGTTTGCTCATACGCCCCCTCTATACTCCAATCGTGAGGCAAATTTAATGTCCGCCAGGCAGAATCATTATAACCGGGAAAGACAGCCTCCTCCCCCACATCATTCAAACTGAATTTCCAACCCAAATCAAAACGAATAACCTCCGCAGCTTCCGCATGAAAAAAACAGCAAAGCAACAAGGAGAGAATCCATTTCCATTGACTTATATATTTCATAGAATCAATTCTTTAAAATACATTCATACATCATATCAATTATCACAGAAAAAGAATGCCGACTATAATATAGTAAATACTTATAGCCGACATTAAAATCATCCATCAAGACCAGTGCAGACTACCAACCCTCATTAGGTGTACATAACGTATTCGTTTCCAATTCCTTCGAAGGTATAGGATAGTAATAATAACGATTCGTATCTCCAACTTTCCCTGTCATTAGCTGCTTATAGCGAACAGAATTACAAGTTTCCATACGCTTTTCCAACAATCCCCAACGACGCAGATCGTAGAAACGTTCGCCTTCTACAAAGAACTCAATAGCACGCTGACGTTCCAAATCATTAAAAACAGCCTCGTATGTCTGTGCTCCACTATAGGGATTCAAGTTTGCCCGTTCACGGATTTGGTTCAAATAAACAATTGCTTTTGATAAATCCTGCGAACCACGCAGATAAGATTCTGCCAATAGTAAAATGACATCTGCATAACGGATAGCACGCTCATTGATACAAGACATAGGAGGTGAGGCCTCAGATTCTGCCGTATTCCAATTCTGGTATTTCAATATCCAATAAGAATTCCACTTGTCTGACCCGAACTTTTCACGGAAAGGCTTCAAATAATACATACAACCTTCATAATCCCAAGCCACAGAAGCGCGTGCCCGATAATCCGAATTGCCATCCTTATCTTTTTCAGCCCAAAACATATCCATCATCTGTTGGGTCGGTTGTGCTTCATACCAGCCTCCAGCTTCGGGGGCGGCATATTCTTTCGGACGAGTATTGGTTTGCGTCGAGTTGAGGTTTTCTCCGTCTCCCCAAATATCTGTACCACCAACCGGCTCCATCAACAATTCGAAAATGCTTTCCGAGTTGTTTTCATGTGCTTCATCAAAATTCCATGCAAAATCATCTACCAGGCTATAGGTATAAGGCGACTTGGTCAGTGGTTCCAGCACCTGGATAGCCTTATCAAAACTTTCCGCATACACATACAGCTTACCCAACATTGCATAAGCAGCTCCTCGGGTTGGTTTTCCTATCACATCGTTTACCACCGGCAACAAAGAAGCAGCCGTCATCAAATCCTGTTCGGCCTGTGCCCAAATCTCTGCCTGAGTCGCTTTTTCCAAAGGGAAAGTGGAAGGAGACTGCGAAGCCGTCATACGCAACGGAGCATTCTTAAATTCTTTACCCAACTGAAACAGATAGAAACCTCGAATAAATAAACATTCGCCTTTTACCTTATCCACAAATTCAGATTCAAACTCTCCTCCTTTTTCTTCCAGTTTCTGCATAATGGAATTGGTTCTATACAAAGCATTATAAAACTGATAAAACATTCCTTGAGAAAGAGAATTACCATTTGTATTCGTAAAATAGCAAGCTTGGAATACATCGCTAATATCATTCCTGAATTCTACCTCATCGGCACGTGCGATACGCATCATCACCCCTCGTGTTCCATAATAACCGCCATTCAAAGCATTTTTCAATGGAGTATAACAAGAAGTCAAAGCCAGTTCAAAATCCGCCTTACTCTCCCAAAACGTATCTTCTGTCGCTTTATTTGGATTTATCTGATCCAATTGAGAGTCACAGGATGTACTCAAACCCAAAACGGCTGCAGCACAAAACATAAAATATAAATATATTCGCTTCATATAATTATCTATTTAAAATGTAACATTCAAACCAACCATAAAGGTACGGTTGGATGGATATATAAACTCATCGAAACCACGAGAATAGACATCAGAGGAGTTCACATCCGGCGTATATCCGGAATAGGACGTAATCGTAAAGAGATTTTCCGCATTCACATACACACGTGCTTTCTGCACCAGGCCACGACACCATGCAAGAGGCAATGTATAACCAACCTGCAGGTTTCTCAAACGGAAATAAGAGCCACTTTCCAAATAACGATCAGACTCGGAACGGGCATTCCGGTTCGGATCTGTCCAAATCAAACGAGGGCTGGCTGCATTTTGATTATCTGGAGTCCAATAATCCAAGGTACTTGCCAAATAATTTGTACCTCGTGTGACATCTGTCAGTTCCAGATTCGTCGCGTTATAAATTTTATTACCTGTTACTCCCTGGAATCCAATTGAAAAATCCCAATTTTTATACGTAATATTACCATTGATTGAGTAAGTGAATTTCGGGAATGGACTACCACAATATACCCGGTCGTCATCATTGATTGTTCCATCATTGTTCGTATCCTTGAAGCGAATATCACCCGGTTCTGCACTCGGCTGGATTAAGTTGCCATCCTTTTGATGGGCATTCACTTCGGCTTCACTATTGAAATAGCCATCGGTCGGAATCAACCAAAACCCTCCGATCGGATAGCCTGCCAACGTCTTGCTTGTGTAAGTTCCACCATGTATTGTTCCACCGGTGATAGCCTGTGACTCAGCTCCCATTTCCACCACTTCATTCTTATTATATGTCCCCAGGAAATTTACGCCATAAGAAAAGTCTTTATTCAATGTTTCATTCCAACCGATATTAAACTCAACTCCTTGATTACGGATTTTCCCGGCGTTGCGAATCGGATCATTAGAACCTCCGGTTGATATAGGAATAGGGACATTCAATAGAATATCCTTTGTGTTTTTCACGTACCAGTCAGCCGTCAATGTCAGTCGGTTTCGCAAAGCCATAAAGTCGATTCCGACATTCGTCATGGCTGTTTCTTCCCACTTGATATCCGGATTTGCAAATGTTTTCGGAAAAGCTCCCTGTATCAGACCACCATTACCATTTGGATAGTTAATACCTGTCGACACAACTGACACAAACTGATAATTGGAAATCTCCTGATTACCTAATACCCCATAACCGGCTCTCAATTTCAACTGATCCAGCCAGGACACATTATTCTTCACAAAACCTTCTTCTGCAATATTCCAACCAGCAGAAACAGAAGGGAAATTGCCATAGCGATGATTCGATCCGAATTTGGAAGAACCGTCACGGCGAATTGTAGCCGTAATCAAATAACGATTCTTATAAGAATAGAAAGCACGGCCTAAAATAGACGTCAACACACTACGAGTAGAATTACCACTTACAGCCAAACCACCGGCCGCAGCATCAATTTCCATAATTCCAACGGGCATTCCCTGACCAGAACCTTGCAAGAAACGATAGCGGGAATCTTGATAAGTATAACCGGCCAACAATGATACCTTATGTTCGCCAAATGTCTGGTCGTAAGAAAGCAGATTTTCAACCAACACATTACGTGTTCTTGTCTGTTGCTCCGTCACCTGTGTCACTTCATTCTTTGCCAAACCATAACTATACAATCCTTCATAATCATTATAACGATAGAACTGGAAGTCCGGAGCAACATTCAGCTTATATTTTAATCCTTTTATCGGCTCCACGGATACATAGGCATTCGCATAGATCTTTACATTATCACTATACCGGTTTTCCAACGCGTCATCAACCATTCCCATAGGGTGTTGCAAATTCACCACATCACCATACAAGCTACCGTAGCCCCCTTCATTGCTTGAATCATATTTTTCCAAAGTCGGAATTGACTGCAAAGTGTGCCCAACCATACCGCCTCGGATAGCTCCATACAACGGATCACTCTGATCGTAAGTCAAAACCACATTCGTTCCGGCTGTAAAAATTCCCTTTTTAAAATCCTGCTTGCTCTGCAATGTATAACGCTGATAGTTTGTACCTTTCATCACACCGTCTTGATTCGTATAACCGACACTATTATAATAGGTGGAGTATTTTCCTCCCCCTTTTACGGAAAGAGCATAGTTCTGCATTAATGCCGGACCAAACATAATATCCTGCCAATCATTGTCTGGTTTGGATGACAAATCAAGAGCCATATCAAGAGGCTCCAACCCTGCGGCCCTTCGGGAAACAGTTGTAACCTCAGCCCATCCAGCAGCATTTAGCAGATTCAAATATTTGGATGGTGCACTGACACCGATATTGGCCGAAAGGTCAATAATAGGTTTGCCCTCCGTATTTGATCCTTCTTTTGTAGTCACGATGATCACACCATTGGCTGCACGAGAACCATAAATAGCTGCTGAAGAAGCGTCTTTCAATACGTCGATACTGGCAATATCGTTCGGATTGATATGGTCTATCCCAGTCATATACATACCATCGACAATATATAAAGGAGCTGAATTGTTCAACGTACCGATACCACGAACCATAATACGTGTACTTCCACCAGGTGTTCCGCCTTGAGAGACAATATCTACACCGGCAATCTTTCCTTGCAGAGCCTGTCCGATCGTCGTATTACTTTGTGTGTTCAGATCGTCCGTATTGACATTGGCCACCGAGCCTGTCAAGTCCGCTTTTTTCTGTGTTCCATAACCGATTACCACAACTTCGTCCAGTGTTTTCGTATCCTCCAATAATATGATACGGATCGATTGTTGATTCCCGACAGTAATTTCTTTCGTCAGATACCCAATATAAGATACATTCAATACAGATTTAGAATCAGCTTCGATGGTAAAACGGCCGTCCAAATCTGTAATTGTCCCGTTAGTCGTACCTTTTACAACAACATTAGCACCAATAACAGGTTCATCATTCACATCAACGACAGTACCTGTTATATGTCTCGTTTGCTGTTGCGTAGGATTAGCATTTTCTGCATTTTTAGTCAGAACGATATGTGTCCCTTCCATTGCGTATCCGATTCCTGTATTTTTGAACAGATTATCCAAAACAGAGAATACAGGTTTATTTTTTACTTTTACAGAAACTTTCCGATTAACATCTACCTGATTATTATAAATAAACAAATAATCTGTCTGACTTTCTATCTCACTTAATACATTGTCCAGTCTAGCATTACTCTTACTAATACTTACCCGGGCATTCTGAGAATGTGTATTTTCCGCGAAAGAGCAAAAAACACAGACTAATAACAGAAATGTGGTGATCCGCATAATTCTAAAGATTTGTTTAAGTTGCGGGGATTTAGGATAATACCTACCCGACAAAGAGTTTTTTTTCATACCTTTGTTGATGATTTGAAGTTAATACAGTTTTTAATTGAATTGTGTTGATTGAATGCCGGTAATTGCCCCCCAGCGTTTGCCGGCATTTTCGTTTTCATGTATATTCCATAAGCTTCTTTTTTAAGGTTAATAAATATGTTATTATATTCTTCTTACTCTATATAAATTATTTGATTTTCATCATCCCGCTGATAAGTAAACTTTATATCCTTCTGTAGCACCCGCAGTGCATAATCTATACCGTCTGTCTGACGGAATTTACCGGTGTAAGCGTATTTAAGTACTTCCATATTCCGTACCCGGATCGACAATCCGTAATACTTCTCAAAATCTGCCATAATAGATGTAAACGATTCATTTTTAAAGCAGATCAAGCCCTCCTTCCACCTGTAAGGATTGAAATCGTCTACAGTAGTCACATGCAATTTACCATCCTGCAAATAGACCTTATTGTTCGGTTTCAACGTTAATTTCTGCTCCGGATCACTCGTGGAAGCTACCCGTACGCTACCTGACATTAACGTTGTTTCAAACTCTCCCGTTTCAGCATAGGCATCCACATCGAATTTAGTTCCCAACACTTCTACGTTATATTGATCCGTTTGTACGATAAAAGGCTTGTTTTTATCTTTCGCCACATCGAAATAGGCCTCTCCGTCCAATATCACCTGACGATTCTTTTTACCGAACTTCACCGGATATGTAAGTGAAGTCCTGGCATTTAACCAGACATTCGTTCCGTCAGTCAAAGTAATATTAATCCGCTGTCCGGCAGGAACACAGATCGTATGCATCGCCATCAATTCTTTTTCCAATGCGTACTGGTGGAACAGGTAACTGCCTCCCAAAGTGACCGCTATGACAGCTGCTATTTTGATAAACTCAGTTCTAAGAGAACTAAGGTCTATTGTGAATCTTTTCTTTCCGGCTTTTATTACTTTCTCATTTCCTAAAAGCAACATCGCATCAAATAGTTTCCGCTCTTTCAGAAAAGCCTGACGGTTTTCAGCGGACTCTTCCATCCACTGTCTTACAGCCATTTCCTCATCTAAAGATGCGTTGCCTTCAAAAAAATTATATAATGTATCTTTATCCATTTTCACTGTTTAGAATGTTCCTTCTATATTAATAGCAGTTCACAATTGAATATCCCTAGTAAAATAATAAAAAAAATACAATAAAATCAATTTCTCTTTTTGAACAGGTTATTTCCACTTTACCAGAGTGATACAAAAAGGATTATTTCTTCAGCATACTGATACGTTAAAAAATATTACCTGGTATACTAATTCAATTTGCATGGGGTAGAAATCCGATTTACCCGCTATAGTAATAACAAAATGATATTTTACATTTTGTATGTTTTTTTATTCTCTCGGGAGTATTTTCGATTTCTTCCGAATGAAAATTAAATTTCTTTCGGAAAGAATTTGATCACCTTAGTTCTCTTAGGACTGAGGTGATCAAAATTGCATCGATTATCGCACTAACGCTTGGAGGGAGTTTTATCTACCAGGAAATGCAAACGGAAGAGACACCCGTAGCCTTACAGACAATCTCCGTTCCGGCAGGCCAGCGGATCAATATCACTTTGGCAGACGGAACGAATGTCTGGCTGAATGCGCGTACCACGATCCAGTATCCTGTCAGCTTCAACGCCAAAGAGCGTTTGGTAAAACTGGACGGTGAAGCCTATTTCGACGTAGCAAAAGATAAAGACAAACCATTCATCGTGCAAACGAATAAATATAACGTAGAAGTATTGGGAACTAAATTCGACGTCGACTCTTATTCGGAAACCGAGATATTCGAAACAACCTTGATGGAAGGAAGTGTCAAGATTTCATCGCTGACGGATGCTGCGGAGAACCTGCTGCTCACGCCCCACAACAAAGCCTATCTGTATAATGGGAAGTTAAGGATAAAACCGGTCGACGACTATTCTCCTTATCGTTGGAGAGAAGGATTGATCTGTTTCAAGAACGAAACATTCGCTTCGATCATGAAAGATTTTGAAAAATATTATGGGATAAACATCTATATCACAAACCAACAGGTTCAGAAATATCTGTATACCGGAAAGTTCCGCCAGACAGACGGTGTGGATTATGCACTGAGAGTCTTGCAGAAAGATATAAAGTTTACTTATGAACGGGATGACGAAAATCACATTATTTATATCAAATAAACACTATGTTTCACCTAAAATTAAATGCTTATGGGATAAACCTGTTAACCGTACTGCCGGTAAACGCTGGGGGGCAATAGCCGGCAGGTATCAATTGACACAAACGAATTATTAATTTATTAATTTCAAATCAAAGAAAGTATGAAAAGAAACACTTTGTCGAGGTGCAAATATCGGGCACCGCGACCCTTAAAAATTTTCAGAATTATGAGAATCACGACGTTCCTGCTTTTGGTCTGCATACTTAACAGTTATGCGGATAATACTTTTTCACAAAATGCAAGAGTCAGTATCAACCAAAAAAATGTTCAACTGGAAAAAGTCCTGAACGAGATAGAACATCAGACTGATTATCTGTTCATCTATAACAACCAGGTAAATGTAAACAAAAAGGTATCTTTAAAAGCCAAAAATCAACCAGTTGCAGAAGTTCTGAAAGAGTTGTTAGCTGATTCGGGTATCACATATTCTGTAGAAGGAAACCATATCGTACTTGGTAAACAGAATATGGCTGCTGCTCCGCAACAAAACAGTACTATCAAAGGGAAAGTTATCGATACGAATGGTGATGTCGTTATCGGTGCCAACATCGTTGAAAAAGGAACGACCAATGGTACTACGACAGATGTAGACGGACTCTTCTCGATCAATGCCCGGTCAGGCTCCACACTGGTAATCACGTTTATCGGCTATGTCAAACAGGAGGTAAAGGCGAATCCTAACAGGAGAATGGAAATTATCCTGCAGGAAGATGCAGAGACACTGGAAGAGGTGGTTGTTGTAGGATACGGTACAATGAAAAAAGCCGACTTGACAGGTTCTGTAGCAACTGTCGGTTCGGAAGTCATCGAAGACCGTCCGCTGACCAACCTGGGAGCCGGTCTACAGGGTGCCATTGCCAACCTGAACATCACATCGTCCAACGGTGCACCGGGAACAGGTACATCATTCAATATTCGCGGTACAACCAACTTATCGGGAGGTGGTCCGCTGATCCTGGTCGACGGTATCGAAATGGACCCGAACCTGATTAATCCACAGGATGTAAAAGACGTTACCGTTTTGAAAGATGCCGCATCGGCTTCTATTTACGGAGCACGTGCAGCGTTCGGTGTGATCCTGATCACGACTAAAACAGGTTTCGTCACTCAAAAACCGGTTGTTTCTCTAAGTGCCAATTACTCCATCAATGTTCCGACCGTTCATGCTAATTATATGAATTCGCTGGAATATACGCAATGGATGAATGATGCCAACACGACAAGTAACGGCAGCAATTATTTTGACGACATCACTATGGAGCATGTCAGAAACTATTATAATGATCCTAATAGCAATCTTCCGGTCTTCCATCATCCGGACGATGCTGCCAGCAAATACCGTTACTGCGGTAACACAGACTGGTATGAGGCATTGAATAAAAAAAGTTACCCGATGCAGCAGTACAATATCAGTGTACAGGGCGGTAGCGAAACAGCCAAATACATGACCTCAGCCGGTATGTTCCAGCAGGATGGTATCTCCAAATGGACGGATGAAGATTACAAACGTTTCAACGTATTACAACATGTGAACTATAAAGTAAACAATTGGTTGCAGGTGGGATTGAGAGCGACTCTGTCAATGGTAAAAATGAATACCGGTCCTCAGAATAAATATGGCAACAATTCATTGGGAGCAACAATCCCGGGCGACAGCCGCCCATTGATGCCTGTTTATCATCCGGACGGACATTTTGCCGGCTATTGTGGCGACGGTTATTTCACTAATCAGGCTGCCTGGTTGTCGCAAGGTGGTAATGCCGAAATGAGAAATAATAATATGTATGCAACGGCCTTTGCAAAACTGAACCCGTTCGAAGGTTTGGAGATCAATGTGGACTATACATATAATTATTACAACTATTCTTTCAAGAATCATGTTCGCGAATACATCGATTATGATGCGGATGGAAATCCGGGGTCTATCTTCCCGCATACTTCGCCGAACCAAGTATCGTATACCAAAAATGAATCACAATATGACGTGTTCAATGCATATGCCACTTATAAAAAGAAAATCAACGCTGTACATGCCTTCGAGGGAATGATCGGTTTCAACCAGGAAAATGCCACTTATAAAGGCGTTGGACTGAGCAGAAACAATCTGATTGCCAATGATATCCCATTCCTGAATCTGGCAACCGGTGACCGTTCGACCAGCGATTATATGAATCAGTGGGCTATACGCGGTGCTTTCTTCCGTCTGTTCTATGCTTACGACGATAAATACCTGGTACAGGTAAACGGACGTTACGACGGTTCTTCCCGTTTCCCGAAAGACGATCGTTTCGCGTTCTTCCCTACATTCTCATTAGGATGGAGACTATCACAGGAGAAATTCTGGAAACCGATCTCCCATATCGTGAATGATTTCAAGATCAGAGGTTCTTACGGTGCGTTAGGAAACCAGGTATTAAGCCAGGGCGGTTACGCTTCTTATTATCCGTATATTTCCACCTATTCTACAGGCGAAGTAGGTTACCTGTTCAACGGAGAGAAACAGATGGGTGTATATGCTCCGGGATTGGTGAGCGACCAGCTGACCTGGGAAACAGTGAAGCAATGGGACTTAGGTTTCAACTTCTCTATGTTTGACAGCAAGCTGACCGGTGAATTTGACTATTATGTTCGTACAACGGAAGATATGTTGACCAAATCAAAAACATTACCTTCTATCCTGGGCGTATCAGAACCTCAAATGAATGCAGCCGACCTGAGAACAAAAGGCTGGGAAGTTGCTTTAACCTGGAAATCGGCATTACAAAACGGCCTTGCCTATAGTGCAACCGTGTCTTTATCGGACTATCAGGCAGAAATCACCAAATATGATAATCCGACAAAAAACTTGTCCGACAGTTATTATGAAGGGAAAAAGTTAGGAGAAATTTGGGGATTCGTCACAGAAGGTTTGTTCCAGTCAAATGAAGAAGCATCAGCATGGGATCAGTCGAAAGTTGTCGGTTATACCCAATATGCAGGTGATATAAAGTTCGCAGACCTGGATGGTGACGGTAAAATCACCAAAGGTGAAAACACTGCAAATAACTCGGGAGACATGAAGGTTATCGGTAATGAAACGCCGCGTTATAACTTTGGTATCCGTGGTACGGCTGAATATAAAGGCTTTGATTTCACATTGTTCTTCCAGGGAACCATGAAACGTGATATCATTCCATCTAAGACATTCTACCTGTCACATTATGGTTCTCAATGGTCTGTTCCTCAGAAAATGAATTATGACTATTGGAGAGAAGACAATCCAAATGCATTCTTCCCACGTGCACGTTTCAATGCTGATGCTGTCAATCAGAATCAAACACGCTTCATGCTGAATGGTGCTTACATTCGTTGTAAACAATTAGCTTTAGGTTATACGATTCCCAAGTTTATCACGGAAAAAGCAAAAATATCCAAGCTGAGAGTTTACTTTAATGCAGACAACTTGTTTGAATTCTCCGGAATGCCCGACACTTTCGATCCTGAATTGGCTACAGTAAACGCTTATCCATTTATCAGATCATTCTCATTCGGTGCAAACCTGACATTCTAAGATGGTACATTGTAGAATAAATAAATTAAAAACAGAATGAAAAAAGTATATTATATAGCAAGCTTGTCTTTATTACTTGGATTCTCTGCATGTAATAATGATTTTATGGACTTATATCCGGAAGATAAGATCAACGACGAGACCTATTGGAAAACAGAAAATGACCTGAAAAACTTTGCCAATCAGTTCTATACTACACTGGATAATACCGGTGCTTACGGCAATGACAATGCTTCCGACAACCAGGCACATCAGACAAAAGATGCTTTTATCTGGAGCGATTATACCATTCCTACAGCCGGAGGTGGCTGGGCAAAAAGCGATTGGGCTAATATCCGGAGCTGTAATTATTTTCTGAATCGTTATCATACGGTAGAAGGTATTCAGGAAAATATTAATAGGTATGTCGGTGAGATTTATTTCTTTAAAGCTAAATTTTATTATGAGAAAGTGCTTCGTTTCGGCGACGTGCCCTGGTTGACGACAGACCTGACCACTTCTTCAGAAGAATTGTATAATCCGCGAAATGACCGCGGGGTAGTTATCGATTCTATTTGTGCCAGCCTGGATAAAGCCAGTGCATGGTTGCCGGAAACGATGAACGACTCACGCCTTAGCAAATACGCGGCGTTGCTGTTAAAATCCAGAGTTTGTCTGTTTGAAGGAACCTGGAGAAAATACAGAAATCTTGAAAATGCGGATAAATATCTTCGTATGAGTGCGGAAGCTGCTGAAAAAATCATGAACAGCGGTAATTTCGATATCTACTCTACCGGTAATATTGAAGACGATTATCATGCGCTGTTCAACCAACAGGATTATACGAATAATAAAGAAGCCATATTCTTCGCCGCCTATGTGACGGATAAACGTATGAACAATCGTCCCCGTACTGTTCGTGAAGCTGGAACAGGTATGACTAAAGATTTTGTAGAATCATTCTTATGTAACGACGGTAAACCTATTGCATTGAGCAATCTTTATAAAGGAGATGCCAAGTTCATGGATGAGTTTGAAAACCGTGACCCGCGTTTGAAACAATGCGTTTACACTCCCGACCGTCCTATCGCCATATTGGCTGACGGTTCGGAAGAATATGAAAACTCTCCGGTCTTCAATAACCTGACATTCACCGGCTACCGTTTGTACAAGATGTATTCTCCGTTAGCAGAGGATAACGAATATATTAAATGTACGCTGGACGACCTGATCTACCGGTACGGTGAAGTTCTGCTGAACTACGCAGAAGCAAAAGCCGAACTGGGAGAATGCGACCAGACGGTTTTGGACAAAACGATCAATAAACTGCGTGACCGTGTCGGAATGAAACACCTGACGGTAAATGTAGGATTCACCGATCCGAACTGGCCGAAATGGGAAGTTGCCATCTCTCCGCTGCTGAATGAAATACGCCGTGAACGTCGTGTGGAACTGGCTTGTGAAGGTCTTCGCTGGAATGATTTATGCAGATGGAAAGCCGGTAAATTACTGGAAAACCAAAAGACTTATTTAGGTCCGCGTGATCCGGCAACAGGTGAATACCGTGTCCTTTATCCAGGTATGACACGTACCTGGTACGACCGTTTGTACTTGTATCCGATACCAACAGACGAGTTTACTTACAATCCGAACTTATTACCTCAAAATCCGGGTTGGGCAAATTAAAATGACCTCATTTGTAGGAGCGAGAAATATTTCGCTCCTACATCTTTTTTTATTATACTTGCATCGTAAAATATAAGTTCATCATGAAAAAAACATTTGCAGGATTACTGGCAGCCCTGTCGGTTCTTATATCCTGTTCTTCAAACGAAACAACAACAATTGTTACCCCGAATGCCCGCCAGCTGGCCTGGGCAGATGCAGAAGTGGGTGTATTGATCCATTTTGACATGCCGGTTTACCAACCGGATTATAACTTCAGGAATTGGGGTACGCACCCGGATGCTTCAGTCTTTAATCCGACAGAATTGAATACCGACCAATGGCTGGAAACCGCGCATAAACTGGGAGCCAAATATGCCGTCCTCGTAGCCAAGCATTGCAGCGGATTCAGCCTGTGGCCTACAGAGGCACATGACTACAGCATCAAACAATCTCCCTGGAAAAACGGTGAAGGTGATATCGTTGCCGACTTTATCGCTTCCTGTAAAAAATATAATATCAAACCGGGCATTTATGCCAGCACAACGGCAAACGGCTATCTATATGTTGATAATCCGGGAGTTGTGCAGGGAGGAGGCCCTGTCAGCCAGGAAGAATACAATAAAATCGTAACCCAGCAATTAACCGAGTTATGGAGTAATTACGGCGAACTATTTGAAATATGGTTCGATGGGGGTGTATTGTCTAAAGAACAAGGAGGTGCCGATGTATTATCACTTGTACAGAAACTACAACCGAATGCAATTGCTTTTCAGGGTCCGTACGGACACCCTAACCTGGTCAGATGGGTAGGTAATGAAGAAGGTGTCGCACCTTATCCGTGCTGGGCTACAGCCGACTCGACTACGAATGCCGACGGAACTCGTGTGATCAACGGTCTGAACGGCGATCCTTCTGCCCCGTTCTGGTGCCCGGGAGAATCAGACTTCACCCTGCGCTGGAACCGCTCTTTCCAAGGCGGATGGTTCTGGACAGCCGGACAGGACAGCATGATGTTCACGATTCCCGAACTGCTTACCAAATACGAAACCAGTGTAGGCAGGAATACCAATATGCTGTTGGGGCTGGTTATCGATGACAAGGGTCTCATCCCCGAAGCCGATGTCCGCCAGGTGGAAATGCTAGGCAAAGAGATTGTCCGCCAATACGGAACTCCGCTTCAGCAAACATCCGGAACCGGCTCAGAGTATATCCTGTCGTTTGATAAACCGACCAGCATCAACCGCGTCATCCTGCAGGAGGACATCGCCAAAGGGGAACGTATCTTAAAATATTCCCTGAAAGGAAAAAAGAATAACGAATGGATCGACCTTGTTTCCGGATCATGCATCGGACATAAGCACATCGACCGTTTCGAACCTCAAACGCTTGACGCAATCAAATTAGTTGTAGACGAATCAAAAGCTGATCCCCAAATCATGAACTTTTCAGTTTTTGAAACTATCTGAACGACCTATCCGGAAAGTAACGGACATTTCCCGACTTCATCGAAATGTCTTTACCAATAGAGGTACGTCTAATTGAAATTAGAGGTAGGTGTAAATTGATTTACACCTACCTCTATTTAAAATAAGGATAGGACGAATTTTAGAAAAGAAGCTGACTTATCCATAAATCAAACGCTTTGATTATATATTATTTGTTTTATATTTGTATATCAAAACAGCAATATGCAGGATAATGAGACTAAAATAAAATGGCGCCAGTTTATCGCAGGGGATAACGACTCGTATAGTTGGTTGTATAATAAATATGTACAAACCTTATATCAGTACAGCTTTCGTTTTACCTCAAACCCTGAACTAATAAAAGATTGCATACAGGAAGTTTTTACTCAACTGTATAAAAACAGAGAGCGTCTCATCGTTCCCGATAATATTAAAGTATATTTGTTTGTTACCATAAAAAACTGTGTATTACGTGCTCTTTATAAAGAATCAATCTACGAAAGAAGTACGATGGAACAAGTTCCGTTCTTACTCGAACCCACAGTGGAGGATGAGTTCATCAATAATGAACAATACAATAATCAACAAAAGAAAGTCAAAGAGATTCTCTCCATACTGACTCCCCGTCAAAAAGAGATCATATACTATCGGTTTATTCAAGAAATGAGTATGGAAGAGATATGTATATTAATGGATATGAATTATCAGTCTGCACAAAACCTGATACAACGATCATTGAAAAAAATCAGACAAAATTATAGCGATACAGGATTATTCCTTTTATTACTTTACCTATCAATGAAATAGTACAACAAAAAACGACTCTTTCAAAAAAAATACTCTTTAGTGAGTATAAAATAGGCAACAACGTCTCCTTATATAAAATCCTTCTTTATATAAATGAGAAAAGATTATACAAAATATAAAGCAGACGAGTTACTGAACGACGATTATTTCCTGCAATCGGAATTATATCCGACAGAAAAAGACCGAAAGTTCTGGCATAAACTTCAGCAAGCTGACAACGCTCTTGCCGAAGAGATCGAATCTGCTCGTTTTTTCTTAAAAAGTATAAAAAGGACATCCTGTAATTCAACTCTATCGATCGACGATGAAAAAGAATTATGGAAACGCATACAAACAGCCAATACGTTATACGATAAACACAAAAAGAAGATTCATTTCCTGAAAATAGCGGTTTCTGTAGCAGCCTCCTTGCTGATAATCTCCGCTTATGGATGGCATACTTTATACAATCAGGAACAAGCGATCGATTATGAAGCCATGATAAGTTCCATTCCGCAAACCGACAATCCGTCGGAAAACGTTCAACTGATCCTTTCAAAAGAAAAAAAGATATCTATTGAAGGGAAAGACACCCAATTGGAATATACAAAGGAAGGAAATATCAACGTAAACTCGGAAGAAGTAAACATTGAAAAAGAAGACATAAAAGAAGAAAAAGTTCAATCATTCAATCAATTAATTGTCCCGATAGGAAAACGTTCTTCCATTACATTCACAGATGGAAGTAAAATGTGGGTGAACGCTGGCTCAAAAGTGATTTATCCCGCTCAATTTACTGCCGACAGCCGGGAAATATTCGTAGAGGGAGAAATCTATCTGGACATTGTACACGATGAAAAAAGACCTTTTATCGTAAAAACCAAAAAAATGGAGGTCAGAGACCTGGGAACCCAGTTTTGTGTCTCTGCCTACGATAATGAAACAAGCAGTCATGTTGTATCGGTAAAAGGAAAAGTTGAAATAGAAACAAAAGGAAAAAGGAAAAATACATTAAGTCCTAATCAGTTGTTCCTATATGACAACAAGAGTGATGAAGAATCCGTGTACCACGTAAATACACAAGATTATGTTGCCTGGAAAGACGGATATTATCAGTTCAATCACCAGAAGCTGGATATTGTTCTTGAGAAGCTCTGCAAATACTATGGGATTAAAATCCATTGGGACGAAAAAGTCAGTGAACTCACTTGTAGCGGAAAACTGGATTTGAAGGAAACACCCGAGAAAGTACTCAGTGCACTTCAGAATGCCGCCCCGATCAAAGTCGAGCAAACAGGCGAACAGATTTATATTATTGTCAAACATTAAAACTCACAAAATTATGGGACCTTAGATTTAGAGGGATAAAATTTTAGAAATTTCCCCTCACTAGTAATTTACATGCATTAAACCGTATTATAAACTTAAATCGTTACACAACATGAATGAGAACACCAGGTTTACTCAAAGGAAAATCCAATCCAAAAGACTAATACGTGTCATGAAGTTTTTTTTACTTTTTGCGTTTTTAACAGCAGGATCATGTTTTGCCTCAGAGATATATTCTCAAGAGACATCATTCTCCATGAACTACGAAAACAAAACGGTTAAAGAAGTTATTAATGAAATAGAAAACAACAGCGAGTTTATCTTCTTTTACCTAGACAAGTCAATTGATCTGAACCGTAAAGTATCTATAAATGTAAAAGATCAGAAAATAGATACTATCCTTAATCAATTATTTTTCGGTACGGAAAATAATTACTCCATATCTGACCGTCAGATAATCATTTCCCGAAAAGAGACACCTGTAAACACTGAAACAAAACAGAAAGACACTCGTACAATTTCAGGTACCGTAAGAGATAACATGGGACCGGTTACCGGCGCTAATATCGTTATCAAAGGAACTACAAACGGAACAATCAGTGATCTGGATGGGAAGTTTACATTGGAAAATGTTCCGGCAAACGCTATCCTGCAAATTTCTTATATCGGTTATCTTCCGCAAGAAATTACAGTCGGCAGCCAATCTTCCTATAATATCATGCTGAAAGAAGACAGCCAGTCACTCGACGAAGTTGTAGTCGTAGGTTACGGTACAGTTCGTAAAGCCGATTTAGCAGGTTCCGTAGCCGTTTTGGATAATAAAGCATTTAAAGATCAACCGATCACCCAGGTATCAGATGCTTTGCAGGGTCGGGTATCGGGTGTTCAGGTACAGAACAGCGGCGTGCCGGGAGGAACCGTTAAGATTCGTGTTCGCGGCTCCGGCTCTATTAATCGCAGCAATGATCCGTTGTATGTAATCGACGGTATTGTGCGTGAAAGCGGTCTGACAGGATTGAATCCGGAAGACATTCAGTCTATGCAAATCTTAAAGGATGCGTCTTCAACTGCCATCTACGGTTCCCGTGGTGCAAATGGTGTCGTTCTGATCACGACAAAAACCGGTAAAGCGAATGTCCGTCAGATTATGTTCGATGCACAGATCGGTATAGGTACCGTAGCCAAACGTTACGAAACACTCAGTCCATATGAGTTTGCTACATTATATAACACATATCGGAAAGATACATTCTCTCCGGAACAGTTGTCTGCATTCCAAAACGGAACAGCCGGTACAGATTGGCTGGACGAAATCTTTCAAAATGGTATCACACAGGATTATAAACTAACTCTTTCAGGAGGTAGCGATAAAATCCAGTACATTGTTTCCGGTAACTATGCCGGTCAGGAAGGTGTCGTAAAGGAAAATACGAATAAACGCTACCAGGCACGTGCCAATATCACTTCGCAGCTGACAGACTGGTTACATCTGACAGCCGACGTGAATGCTTCTCATAATGTGAAGAAAAGTGCAGATTTCAGTGCAGCAAAAGGTAACATTGTCAATATCGCAATGAATTATGCACCGGTACTTGGCATCATGAATGAAGACGGTACCTATATACGTGACCCGTACAGTGCTATTACACAGTTAAATCCGGTTGGTCTGCTTAATGAACAAATAGGAGAGTCGATGAGAGATATCGTCAATGCTCATATCGATTTAAAATTCAACATTCTTCCTGGTCTGACCTTTACTACCAGTAATGGCATCGATTACAACGACGTGAAAAATTACTCTTTCGCAACAACAAAGGTGTCCAGTTCAAGCAGTATGGGAAACAATGATGCGTATCGTATGACTTTACAAACGACAAACAACCTGACTTATAATGGGAAATGGGGTGACCATGCTCTGACTGCCACAGCCGTTTATGAAGCTACACAATCCGAATACCGCTATATGGATATCAGCGGAAATAATCTGATGACCGAAAGTGTCGGATGGTGGAACGCAGAAATGGCTGGTACCCGCAATGCGAAAAATGATTATTCAAAATGGGCGCTGATGTCCGGTGTAGGCCGCGTAATGTATAACTATAAAGACCGCTATATGCTGACCGGAACGATTCGTGCGGACGGTTCATCAAAGTTTTTTAACGACAAATGGGGTTGGTTTCCCTCTATTGCTGCCGCCTGGTCAATGGGTAATGAAGACTTTATGCAACATCAGAATATTATACAAGACCTCAAAATTCGAGCCAGCTACGGTTTAATCGGCAGTCAGGCCATTGACCCGTATGAAACATTGGGACTGATGTCTCAAGCCATGTATGCATTCGGAGGAAATGCCTATTACACAGGTTATTGGATTGGACAAACTGTCGCAACTCCGGATCTGTCGTGGGAAACAACCCACCAATTCGACTTAGGTTTGGACTTTTCTATTTTGAATCGCAGATTGAACGTTTCTTTCGACTATTTTGACAAACGAACAAAAGACGGTCTGTTAAAACGGACAATTCCGAATTATGACGGTGGAGGTTCCTATTGGGTGAATGCGGCAGAGATCAGTAATCGAGGTATTGACTTTTCTATCAATGCAAATATTTTCGAAGGCTCGGATTTCAGTTGGAACACGACCTTCAACGGCACTTATCTAAAGAATGAAGTAAAAGATCTGGCGGGTCTGGACTTTATCCAGGGAGCAAATATTGCTAGCGGAATGTTTTCAACAGACGGCGTTACCCGTATAACAGTAGGGCAACCGATCGGTGCATTCTACGGCTATGAATGGACTGGATTGGATGCTGCAGGTAACGATTCATTTGTCGATCGGAACAAGGATGGTATAATCGACAGTAAAGATCGTACCTTTATCGGTAAAGCCACTCCCGACTTTACTTTGGGCTGGAATAACAGCTTGCATTGGAAAAACTGGGACTTGAACGTGTTCTTTACCGGTTCATTCGGAGCAGAACGTTTCAATATGGTACGTTATACCGGAACATCCATGACTGGCGACTTTGCCTTCATCACATTAAAAGAGTATCTGAATGATAATTTCGATACAAAAGGACAATCGGCCCGCTATCCTTCTGTAAATGTTAAAGGGAATAATTATCAGGCAGCGGCAACCTCTACCAAGTATTTGGAATCAGCCAATTATTTCCGTCTGGATAATATCAGCCTATCGTACAACCTACCGAAAGCTGTATCCAAATTTGCCGATCTTCGTTTTACATTCAGTTGTCAGAATTTATTCACTATAACCAGTTATAAAGGAATGGATCCGGCCGGTATTTCATTTGTGGATACAGGTACAGGTAGTGTAGATGTAAACGACGGTATCGACCTGGGGGCTTATCCGTTGACTCGTTCGTATACATTCGGAGTTCGTATGAATTTCTAATATTAAATAAAGAATAATTATTATGAAAGCGAAATATATATTATATACTTTAGGCATAGCCTTGTTATCAAGCTCATGTAGTGATTTTCTCGACGAAGATCCAAAAGGTAAACTGACACCGGGAACTTTCTTCTCTACACAGGAGGAACTAACAATGGCAACCTATGCATTGTATAAGAATGTCTGTCTGACACAGACCAACACTAACCCTACAATTCCTTCCTGGTTGGGTGACGACGTAACCGCTAATCCCGGCAGTAATAAACAAGCTTATGCAGAAGTAGACGCATTCCGTGGCTCAGATGCCAATAAGGGGGTAGAAGCTGCATGGTCTACCTCTTACGTCGTGATCAAGGCGGCCAATTATATCATCGAAAATGGGGCTAAAACACCTACGACACAAGAGGAAATAAATATTGCATTAGGTCAGGCCAAATATTGGCGTGCAGTACATTATTTCTGGTTGGTTCGCCGTTGGGGAGCCATTCCTCTGATTTTGGACACCGAAGTTAACTACGAACGTCCTTTAGCCAATATTCAAGATGTATATGACCAGATTGTCAAAGATCTACAAGACTGTGTTGCTACACTTCCGACCGACTATTCCAAACCTCCCCAGAAATTCCAGGGAGCCAACATCTTCATTACCAAACAGGCAGCTCAGGCTACACTAGCAGCCGTCTATATGGCTATGGCAGGATGGCCTTTAAAACAGACACAATATTATGCTTCGGCAGCAGAACAGGCAAAAGCAGTTATTGATGGTGTTAATAGCGGAACGTATGAATATATTCTGGAGCCGGAATATAAATATGTATATGCTCCAAGCCATAATTATACAAATGAAACAGTTGTCGGTATCAATTTCTCAAGTGCAGTAGGAACATGGTCTGAAGATTCACAAATGACAAATAGCCACTTATTCGAATCACTTACCGGGTGGGGTGATGCACTGGGCGAAATAAAATTCTGGAAAGAATTCCCTGCCGGTCCGAGAAAAGATGCAACCTATAACCCGAAAATTCTGGAAGGGAATAAAGAAGGGGGTAAGTTGCTGGATTGGTGGGACGAAAGTATACCCGAACAGCAGCCTATGTTCTGTGCATTTACCATCAGTGAAGACGGTGGAGACTACGATTATACAAAGCCTGCCAATACTTCTTTAATGACCAACGATCATCGCCATCGCCTGATCCGCTATTCGGAAGTATTGTTATGGTATGCCGAAGCACAGGCTCGTGCTGAAGGTACACCGAACGCAATGGCTTACGAATGTATAAACCAGGTACGTGAACGAGCTGGCCTGGAGCCACTACAATCAGGTATGAATGGAGAAACATTTGCCAATGCAGCCTTGAAAGAACATGGTTGGGAAGTTGCCGGCTACTTTGTCGCTTTGGTAACACGCCGCGATGATCAGATGCGTATGGAATTGCTGGAACAAACATTCAATGAACGTAAAGCCAATGCGGCTATCGAAGTTGCTCCGGGTATTATGCGGAAAGAAAAGGTGGAATTACCGGCTTCTCTAACCTGGCAGGGTGAAAAATCTATTTATCTGCCGTATCCGGCATCCGATGCCCAGCTGAATTCTAACCTGACTCGATGAATTGCTCCTTCAAATAAGGTATTAGTCAAAAGTGTGTTTCTAAGGCTTATGCCTTGTTGGGAACTGTCCCGGGAGCAATCCCGGACAGTTCTTTACTCTCTCAAATTCACTCTATTTTTAGTATACTTAATAACAAATCAAAGTTGCGATACCATGAATTCTAAACTTCTATCAGCATTATTGTTATGTGCAACTCCTCTTTTAGGCCAAGAGGTTCACATGAAGTCTGTAACAGAGAAAATTCCGACCTACCAGATCGGTGCCCCGGAAATCGATCCTATCTTCTTTACCGGTCGTGTTTATCAAGGAGCGGAAGGATATATTTATCCTTACCCCCTTTACGATGTCCTGACGGAAAAGCAAGTCGAGCAGGACTACAATGTACTCCGGCTGGACAATCAGTATGTCGACATCGCCATTCTTCCCGAGATCGGCGGCCGTATCTTTGCCGCCTCCGACAAAACCAACGATTATCCTTTCTTTTACACCCAAACAGGAGTAAAACCAGCCTTGATCGGCATGTTAGGAGCCTGGCTTTCGGGAGGTGTCGAATGGAATATCCCCGACCATCACCGTGCCAGCAGTTACATGCCTATCAATTGGACAATGAAAGAAAATGAAGACGGAAGCAAGACAATCTGGGTGGGAGAGACGGAATTACGTCACCGGCTGAAATGGTCGGTAGGTGTATCGGTATATCCCAACCGTTCCTGGGTGGAAGCAAAAATCAAAGTGATCAACCCGACCCCAATGATCCAGTCGATGCTGTACTGGGCTAATGTATCCGTACATTGCAATGATCAGTATCAGGTCATCTTCCCGCCTGACGTACAATTCGGAGCAGATCACCACAAAGTCTATTTCACCGACTGGCCCGTCGGAGAAGCAAACCTCGGCAGTGGAGAAAATGCCGATTTATCCTGGTGGAAAAACTTTACGGGAAACTCCCGCTCTATTTTTGCCTGGGGAAGCGAAATGTCTTTCCTTGCCGGTTACGACTATGGAAAAGATGCAGGAACAGTACATGTAGCCAACCGCCATGTCGTACCCGGAAAGAAGTTCTTCTTATGGGGAAACAACGCGAACGGCGAGATGTGGAACAAAATATTATCTGATAAAGATGGCCATTACCTGGAACTGATGGTAGGTGGCTACTCAGACAACCAACCGGATTACAGCTGGATCAATCCGGGAGAAATCCGCGAATTCAGCCAGATATGGTACCCGATCAAAGGAATCAAAGGGGTGAAGAATGCAACGGAAGATGCTGCTGTCAACTTTGAACCGGAACAGGGTAATAACTATCGGATCGGTTATTGCGCGACCACCGCATACAAGAACGCACGGGTAATTGTAAAATATAAAGATCAGACACTAATGGACAAACAGATCGACATCGACCCGGATAATTACTTCCTGGATAAAGTATCTGTACCCGATATTTCCGATCCGTCAGCCCTGTACACGGCTCTTTATGATACCGAGGGTAACCTGCTGGTCGATTATCGTCCGATCGTGAAGGAAGAAAAACCATTACCGAAAGTTATCGACGGCACCCGCCCGGTCAAAGAATATAAGACAAACGAAGAGCTTTACCTGGCCGGACTCCGTGTCGACCAGTTCAACAATGCCCGCCTGGATTATATGGACTTCTACAACGAAGCCCTGTTGCGCGACTCGATGGATGCACGCGTCAATATAGAAGTCGGGAAACATTATATCCGGCAGGGGAAATGGGACAAGGCTGAACAACATCTGCTACGCGCCCAGGCCCGTCTGTCGCACGACTACACAACGGTGAAAAACACGGAAGCACTTTATTATCTCGGTTATGTATATCAGATGACCGGCAATATAGGCAAAGCGACCGACGCTTACTGGGCTGCTACCTGGACTCCCGAATACAAACATCGTTCCTTCTATGAACTGGCAGTCCTGGCTGTGAAAGACAAGGATTACAAACGAGCAATGGATATGATCACCCAGTCGCTTTACGTAGGTGGACGCGATCTGCAGGCACTTACCCTGAAGGCCTATATTCTCCGAATGCAGGGGAAGAAAGCCGAAGCGCAGGAAACCATCCGTTATATCCAGCAGATCGACCCGCTGGATTACTGGAGTGCCGCCGAAGCCAGCTTGTCCGCCTCACAAGGTGCTTCTTTCCTGAAAACAGGAACGAATCACAATAGCAAAGGCATTATTGCCGTTCAGGAGCTATTGGAGGCAGTAACCAATTACATGACTATCGGAGCGACCAAAGATGCCCTGGCATTGTTGGATGGTGCCATTGCCATAGGCGAACCTTATGCCTCTTATCCGTTAATGTATTATTACAAAGCCTATAATCTGCAGAAAGAAAACAATCAAGCAGAGGCTACAAGTTGTCTGGAAAAGGCTAAACAGCTCTCCCCGCTGAATAATTATCCTTTCCGTCTGGAAGAGATCGGTATGTTTGAAGATTTGTTGAAAACAAGCCCGGACGATCCATATCTTCAGTATCACTTAGGAAATTTACTTTACTATCTGGGGCAAAAAGAAAGCGGTCTGGATCATTGGAAACTTTCGGCAGACCTCAACCCCTCGTTCGCCATTGCTTGCCGGAATGTCGGATTCGGTTACGGACGTTTGAACGAGCTGGATAATGCCATAAAATATTATGACCTGGCAATCCAGGCGAACCCGAACGATCCTCTCCTGCTGACAGAATCGGATAAAATCTGCGAACAAGCCAACATCGCAGAAGCACAACGGTTGAAACGCTTGGAAGCACATCTGAAAACAGTCATGAAGCATGATGATGCCGTCATGCGCCTGCTCACATTATACAACGCAGCCGGTCAGTACGACAAAGCGATAAAGATTCTCGACAACCGGCATTTCCATCTGTGGGAAGGCGGCGGACAGGTTCACGACATCTATGTGGATTCGCATATGCTGAAAGGTATGAAACTCCTGAAAGGCAAACGCTATAAAGAAGCTATCCGCGAATTCGACCTGGCCAACCAATATCCGGTCAATCTCGAAGTAGCTCCTTCACCTGGAGGCGGATATGAAGCAAAAGTTTATTACTTGTCCGGAGTAGCCTACGAAGCTATGAATCAGGCAGACAAGGCTCGGGAGTGCTTTGAGAAATCAGCCAATACAGAATTCAGGAATCGTCTGACAGACTTGAATTACTACAAAGTGAAATCTCTCAGGAAGCTGAATAAGAACAAAGAAGCAGACGCAGCCCTGTCGGAGATACAAAAAAGCCTGGAACGTATGCAGAAAAACCTGATGGACTCGTATGCCAAGTTCGGAGAAGCGAATCAGAACGTACAGCAAAGTAATATCCTGTATTATTCGGGGTTGATACATCTGTTAGAAAATAAGCCGGCTGCAGCAAACGCCGAATTCAAGCAGGCCATCGAACTATATCCCGGAAATATATGGGCTAAACTGATGAACGAGGAGGCTTTCCGGTTATAAATAATTCATTGTTTTCACAAATCAACTATCATACTATCATTATTCGATATAATCAATTGTATATCAATAAGATATAGTATGATAGTTGTTGTTTTTTACTATCACTCAACCATCATAACACTGTCATTTAACTCCATTTTAACACTTTAATCGCATTTTTCCTCTCTAAAAGTGCCTCCAAGTGACTGTTTTATGGCTTACATCTTGCTGTTGCTGTTTGCTGTGACTTACTACCTTTTTTGAGAAGACACAGGACCTATCTTCACCGGAATACTGACTTTTTGTTGCCAAACCCCCCATTTTAGCGGTATTTAGACCCGGATCTGAACGATGCCGACACCCGGATCTCGACACTATCGACACCCGGGTGTCAAACGACTAAAGTCACTATCTAATTGATAATAAGACCCATACTTCGTAAAAATAGATAGGCATCTATCTTGTTTTAAGATAGGGAAATGATAGTTGATGATGGTTCAATGATAGTTAAAAAGAGATACTATCATTATATATACAATTAATATACAGCTATTTACATATAACAATGATAGTATGATGGTTGTTATATATATCATATAGTATTATTTCTGCTAATAATATATGTATTTATATCATACTATCAACATATGTGTATTTTATAATATTTTTCATTACATTTACATCGGATATAGAATATGTCATGGAAAATACAACGGATTTAAAAGCATTCAATCAATTATTTACGGATTATCAAGGCCGGTTTATTCGTTTTGCTAATACGTATGTAAGAGATATAGCTGTTGCTGAAGACTTTACGATCGAGGCTTTGATGTATTATTGGGAGAACCGTCATTCGCTGGAAGATAATTCGAATGTTCCCGCTTATATCCTTACCATTATTAAAAACAAATGCCTGAACTATTTGCAGCACCTGCAGGTAAGGGAAGATGTAAATGAACATTTACTGAATCATGCCGAATGGGAACTGAATACCCGGATATCGACTTTGGAGGCCTGTGATCCCGGCGAACTATTTACTGCCGAAGCACAGGAAATAGTCAATAAAACCCTGGCCGGTTTACCGGAACAGACCAGGATCGTATTTATCATGAGTCGTTACGAAAACAAATCTCATAAAGTGATTGCGGAAACGCTGGGAATAACCACTAAAGGTGTCGAGTATCATATTTCCAAAGCCTTGAAAAAGCTACATACCAGCCTGAAAGATTATTATCCGGTTTTCCTGTATCTATTTTATATAAATTAGTTGTTACAGTTCTTTTTCGAGGATTAACCGGTGGCGGCACTGAATGCCATTTTCCCAGATCGGTTCCGGATAATTACGTACGAAATAATCACGGTCCAACTCTTTCAGGTCAAAACCTTCCTGCTGGTACAACATCATGGGACCGGGAGCAGAAGTACCGGTACAGACTTTCAACAGAGTGATCCGGTTCGGTCGCGCCCATTCATCAAAGACAAAGCGAAGCAAACGGCGTGCAATACCTCTCCGCTGGAAAGACTCATCTACGGCAACGTTCAATACTTCTGCCTCGTTTACAGACTGTTTCTGAACGACAATCACTCCTACGGCTTGCCCTTCATACAAAGCGACAAAACAATCAGATGTTTTCAGATAACTATCTACCAACTCACGGTTCGGATCCGCCAACAGAAGCAAATCATAAGGATAATCTGTCGCTTGTTCAATACGTATCTCCATATCAGGCAATTATTTCTACAATATTTCCGTCAGGATCAGCAATGGATCCCTCATAAAAACCATCTCCCGTCGTTCGTGGTTCACTGAGAACTGTGTAACCATTTTCACGAAACAGTTCTATCATACTATCTACTTTTTCCTTTGAACCGACAGAGAAAGCAAAGTGGGCAAGACCTATAAAAAATCCATCCCTCTCTTCTGTAACATCTGTCCGTTGCATAATTTCCAGGGAAGCACCTCCCTCAAAAGTCACAAAATAAGAAGCAAACCCTTTCCTGGGATTCACGTATTTTTCATTGCTTTTCCCATTAAAATACGTTGTATAAAATTCGCGGGAACGTTCTAATTCATTCGTCCAAATTGCTATATGAGTCAATTGCATATGATAATAAATGATTGGTGAAATACAAAGATAGGCAAAAAAGCCCGGACAGACATAACATCTATCCGGGCCTTTATAAAGATCAGAATAATATCTTATTTACAGATACGGCAGTCGGCACAACGTGCCAGCTCTCCGCGAAAACGTTTTTCAACCAACTTATGCAGACGGTCTTTCAACGCATCCAGACGCACATGATCGATCACATCCGATGTAAAAGCAACACTCAGCATCATACGTGCCTCATTCAATGGAATACCACGGCTACGCATATAGAACAATGCATTTTCGTCCAGCTGTCCGGTTGTCATACCGTGTGAACATTTTACATCATCCGCATAGATTTCCAGTTGCGGCTTACTGTACATACGTGCTTCACGGGTTGCACAGAGATTACGGTTTGTCTGGAAAGCTGCCGTTTTCTGGGCATTCTCCTTCACCAGGATACGTCCGCTGAAAGCACCGACTGCATGATCGTTCAGTACATTCTTGAATAGCTCGTTGCTTGTACAATTTGGTACAGCGTGCGTAATATGGCTATATGTATCCACCTGCTGTTCACGGTCCATAACAGACATACCGCAAAGCGTCGTTTCTGCATATTCACCGTTCAGCTCGATATAATAGTTGTTACGTGTAAGGCCGTTATTCAAGGTAATGCCATTAACCAGGACATTACTGGAAGCCTCCTGTTTCACATGAACGGAAGCAAAACGGGAAGTGGAAATACTACTTTCCTCCAGATCGTAATAATCGAAATAAGCTCCTTCAGCAGCAAATATCTCAACGACCTGAGTGGCCAGGAACTTCACATCGTCTATACTATGATCGCAGATCAGCAATTTAGCTTCCGAACGCGGTTCCATAATAACCAGGATACGGCGGTTAGCCATCGCATCCACATCACTACGGAATATATTGATCAGCTGGATAGGGCGTTCCACAGCTACACCTTCCGGTACATAAAGCACGAAACCATCCTGCGCCAGCATTGTATTCAATGCGATTATACCGTCATGGCTACTTTTAGCAGCTTTTCCGTAATAGCGGGCAGCCACTTCCGGATATTTCTCTGCAAAGTTTTTCAAACCACCGGCGTATACACCCTCAGGCAAATGCGCTTTCGGCATCATCTTGTCGTAAAAAGTATCATTCACGACAAAATACAAAGAAGTACTCAGGTTCGGGACATCACAACGAAATACGTCATAAGGATTGACCGGAATAGCCAGGCGGTTTATATTCACTCCATAATCAGGAGCAAAAGCCTGCGCCACATCTGTATATTTATAATCTTCACTCTTTACCGAAGGAAAACCCAGGCGGTCGAAATCGGCCAAAGCCTCAGCACGCGGAGCATTCATCACCGCAGTACTATGCCGGCACACCAAGTCTTCATATTGGGTAAAAAGATCGATATATTGTTGTTCGGCTCTCATCTCACTCATCCCCCATCTCTTTCTTGATCCAGTCGTAACCTTTTTCTTCCAGTTCGAGGGCCAGTTCCGGACCGGCAGTTTTTACGATACGTCCCTTGTACAAAACATGTACAACATCCGGTTTGATGTAATCCAACAAACGTTGGTAGTGAGTGATTACGATCGCTGCATTTTCCGGCGTACGCAATTGATTCACACCGTTTGCCACGATACGGAGGGCATCGATATCCAGACCACTGTCCGTTTCGTCCAGGATAGCCAGTTTAGGTTCCAGCATAGCCATCTGGAATATTTCATTACGTTTCTTTTCACCACCGGAGAAGCCTTCGTTCACACTACGGCTTGCCAATTTGTTATCCAGTTCGACGATGGCACGCTTCTCGCGCATCAGTTTCAGGAAATCGGTGGCAGAAACCGGAGCCAACCCTTTATATTTACGATGCTCGTTCAGTGCGGCACGCATAAAATTCACCATGCTTACACCCGGAATTTCTACCGGATACTGGAAGCTGAGGAAAATACCTTCACGGCTACGATCTTCCGGTTCCAGTTCCAACAGGTTCTTTCCGTTGAAAATAACTTCACCCTGAGTCACTTCGAAAGCCGGATTACCAACCAATACACTGCTCAGGGTACTTTTACCCGAACCGTTCGGTCCCATGATGGCATGTACCTCACCAGCCTTTACAGAAAGGTCGATTCCTTTCAATATCTCTTTGCCATTTACGTTGGCATGTAAGTTCTTTATATCTAACATAACTTTATGAATTGACAATTTGATTTATCCTACACTTCCTTCCAGAGAAATAGTCAGTAATTTCTGAGCCTCCACGGCAAATTCCATAGGCAGCTTGTTCATTACTTCACGAGCATATCCGTTTACGATCAGGCCGACCGCCTCCTCTACGGAAATACCACGTTGCTGGCAATAGAACAATTGTTCTTCACTGATCTTACTTGTCGTAGCTTCATGCTCTACCACAGCCGTTTCATTCTGAATATCAGCATAAGGGAACGTATGTGCACCACAAGTCGAACTCAACAGCAAGCTGTCGCACTGGCTATGGTTGCGGGCACCCTCAGCACGCGGAGAGACTTTCACCAGACCACGGTAGCTATTCTGGCTATGCCCGGCAGAAATACCTTTGGAGACAATTGTACTTTTCGTATTTTTTCCCAAATGAATCATCTTCGTTCCGGTATCCGCCTGCTGGTAATTGTTGGTAACAGCAACCGAATAGAACTCGCCGACTGAATTATCTCCAGCCAGTATACAGCTCGGATATTTCCAGGTTATAGCTGAACCAGTCTCCACCTGAGTCCAGGATATCTTACTTCCTTCTCCTTTGCACAAACCGCGCTTGGTCACAAAGTTATAGATACCGCCTTTACCCTCCTTATCACCCGGATACCAGTTCTGAACAGTCGAATATTTCACTTCAGCACGCTCTTTGGCCACGATCTCAACGATCGCCGCATGTAATTGGTTCTCGTCACGCATCGGTGCCGTACATCCTTCCAAATAGCTGACATATGCCTCATCGTCAGCGACGATCAGCGTACGCTCGAACTGTCCCGTATTGGCAGCATTGATACGAAAATAAGTAGAAAGTTCCATCGGACAGCGTACTCCTTTCGGTATATAAACAAACGAGCCGTCAGAGAAAACTGCCGAATTCAGAGCGGCAAAGAAATTATCCCGGTAACTGACCACACTTCCCAGATACTGCTGTACCAGGTCCGGATGATGTTGCACCGCTTCACTGAATGAACAGAAGATAATCCCCTTCTCTGCCAGTGTTTCTTTAAATGTTGTCTTAACAGAAACACTATCCATGACAGCGTCTACCGCCATACCTGCCAACTGAGCACGCTCATGTAAAGGAATACCCAATTTGTCGAATGTCTTCAACAACTCCGGATCCACTTCATCCAGACTTTTCGGACCCTCTTTCTTTTTCGGAGCAGCGTAATAAATTATATCCTGATAATCAATCGGCGGAATGTTCAGATGAGGCCATGTGGGCATCTCCAATGTCAGCCAGTGGCGGAAAGCCTTCAGACGGAACTGCAACAACCAGTCCGGCTCATTCTTCTTGGCAGAAATGATACGGACAGTCTCCTCATCGAGACCACGGTGAATCATTTCCGTATCGATATCGGTAACGAAGCCGTACTTATAATCACCACTCGTTACCTCATTAATTATGTCGTTTGACTCCTGCATATCTAATTAATTGAAAGTTAAGAATTGAGAATTGAAAATTAAAGACATCCACCCCGGTAATTCTCAATTTTCAATTCTCAATTCTCAATTATTATACTATTCCTTCCATGAAAACAAATTTCCGGGGTAAATGGTTGGAACTATTTCTTTAACAGAATTATAGAAGCGTGATTCTATCTTCGATTCGCGGGGTATCAATACCGACCCACGGTCGACCGCCTCCAATATATTCAACAGCAGACTGACGAATATAACCGTCAGGCACAACCCGAATACGCCCCCAGCCAGATGGTTCAGAATACTGAGCGGCGTCACCCCGATCACTCTGTGAACAATCTCTCCTGCCAGCATAACCACACCCAGTATCAGGATAAATCCGGCTATATAACTAAGTATAGTCACTCCCTCTTCCGGAAACCAGCCCGAAGCCAGTATATATCCCCTCAGCCAGGCTGCCGCTTTGGCACAGAAAAATATCGCAGCCATCAGGGCTATAAGCGAAACAACCTGTTTGATGACTCCATCAAACAGGCCCTTCGCAAATCCAATTCCTGCCAGACATACTAATACAATGTCTAACCAGTTCATGTTTATAAAGTTTTCTTTATTTCAGTTTCTTCGTACGATTCAATTACGTCGCCAACCTGGATATCATTGAAGTTCGTAATATTCAAACCGCAATCCAATCCGGCAACCACTTCCTTCACGTCATCCTTGAAACGTTTCAGCGATCCCAGCTCACCGGCATAGATTACAATACCGTCGCGGATCAGGCGGATCTTGTTCGTACGCTTGATCTTACCTTCCTTAACCATACAACCGGCAACCGTACCCACTTTCGTGATCTTGAATACCTGCTGTACTTCCACATAAGCGGTAATTTCTTCCTTGATCTCCGGTGAAAGCATACCTTCCATAGCACTTTTCACTTCTTCGATCGCGTCGTAAATGATAGAGTACAGACGGATCTCAACACCATCCTTCTCTGCATTACGGCGAGCCTGTACAGACGGACGCACCTGGAACCCGATGATGATCGCATTCGAAGCTGCAGCCAGTACAACATCCGATTCGGAGATCTGACCGACAGCCTTGTGGATCACATTTACCTGGATCTCTTCCGTAGACAAACGGATCAGAGAGTCGGACAATGCTTCTACAGAACCGTCCACGTCACCCTTCACGATCACATTCAATTCCTGGAAGTTACCCACGGCGATACGGCGACCGATATCATCCAGCGTCAGCATCTTCTGTGTACGGATACCCAACTCACGCTGTAGCTGTTCACGACGTGTTGCTATTTCACGTGCTTCCTGCTCTGTTTCCAAGACATTGAATGTATCGCCAGCCTGAGGAGCTCCGTTCAATCCGAGGATCAATACAGGTTCGGAAGGACCGGCTTTTTCCACGCGCTGGTTACGTTCGTTGAACATAGCCTTGATACGTCCGTAATGTGTACCTGCCAATACGATATCTCCCATCTTCAGCGTACCGTTTTCAACCAATACGGTTGAAACATATCCACGTCCCTTATCCAGAGAAGATTCGATGATAGAACCGACTGCTCGTTTCAGCGGATTAGCTTTCAAATCCAGAAGATCAGCTTCCAGCAATACTTTTTCAAGCAGCTCTTCCACCCCCATGCCTTTCTTGGCAGAAATATCCTGGCTCTGGTACTTACCACCCCAGTCTTCCACCAGATAATTCATATTAGCCAGCTCTTCCTTGATCTTCTCAGGGTTCGCATGCGGCTTATCTACCTTATTAATTGCAAATACAATCGGAACACCGGCAGCCGAAGCATGATTGATCGCTTCAATAGTCTGCGGCATGACGGCATCGTCAGCTGCTACAATAATAATAGCAATATCCGTTACCTTGGCACCACGGGCACGCATAGCGGTAAATGCCTCATGCCCCGGCGTATCCAGGAAAGTAATGCGGCGTCCGCTTGCCAGTTTCACATTATAAGCACCGATATGCTGAGTGATACCACCCGCTTCACCGGCAATTACGTTTGCTTTACGGATATTATCCAGCAAAGAAGTTTTACCGTGGTCTACGTGTCCCATCACAGTTACGATAGGCGGACGTGCAACCCAGTCTTCTTCATTATCATCTTCTTCATCAGCATTGATGGCTTCAACCACCTCTGCACTGACATATTCTGTCTTGAAACCAAATTCGTCGGCTACGATATTGATCGTTTCCGCATCCAGGCGCTGGTTGATGGAAACCATGATACCGATACTCATACAAGTAGCGATAACCTTTGTTACAGGTACATCCATCATGTTGGCAAGGTCGTTTGCCGTAACGAACTCGGTCAGTTTCAATACTTTGCTTTCCTGTTCCTCCAGTTCCATCAATTCATGCTCACGTTTGACGGCGGCATCACGTTTATCACGACGGTACTTGGCACCTTTGTTATTCTTGTTGCCTTTATTGGTCAGGCGGGCAAGCGTTTCCTTGATCTGCTTCTGTACATCCTCCTCGCTTACTTCAGCCTTAACCGGCTTTTTCAAACGCGGTTTGCCACGGTCGTCACGCTGATTAGCCGGACGGCTGTAGTTTGTACCCGGAGTATTGTTCACATCCACACGATCCTTCTTGATACGGTTACGTTTCTTTTTCGCATCCGCACCGGCTTCACCCGGTTTAACAGGAGCACCCGGTTTGGCAACAGCTCCCGGCTTTACCGGTGCACCCGGTTTAGCATTCGGATCTTTCGGTCCCTTATGGAATCCCGGTTGTCCCGGTCTATTATTGTTATTGAACTTTTCGCGTTTGTCGTCGCGTTCTTTTCGTCTCTCTTCCTTTGTTTTCTTCTTAGGACGGGTAGACTGGTTCAAGGCAGTCAGGTCAATTTTACCGGTTACCTTGATATTCGACTCGAACTTCGGAGTATTCAACCGGAACAGGTTATCGTCTTCCGATTCTGCAGAAGGCTGACCATCTGCGGCCGTTTTGTCCACTTCTTCAGAAGAGCTTTTCGTCGCTTCCGGCTTCACTGTAACTTCCGGTTTTTTCTCTTCGATTCTTTCTTTTTCCACAACTATCTCTTTTACTTCTTTTTTCTCCACAGGTTTTTCTACAGGAGCTGTCACCTGTTTTTCCTGTTTAGCAGGGGCTTCTACCTGTTTTTCTTCAGGAGCAGGAGCAGAGACTACAACCGGTTGCGGCTCGGCAACGGGCTGAGTTTTAACTACCGGTTGCGGTTCGACTACAGGCTGAGTTTTTACCTCTGGCTGCGGTTTCGCTACCGGCTCTTCTTTCACTTCAGGAGCCTCCTGAGATTTTTTATGTTGTCCTTCCAGGTCGATACGGCCTTTCGTAACGATTTTAGGCCTGAATTCTTCCGGGATCACTGTTTTAATTTCCGAAGCCTTCTCTTCTTTCACAGAAGCAGCTTCTTTCTCTCTGTGAGGACGTTCTACCCGCGGACGTTCAAAGCCTCCTTCAGGCAGATCCTTTCCAAACTCTTTTACGAGCAAAGCATACTGTTCATCACTGATCCTCGTGTTGGGATTTGCATTCTCCTCAACAGGATTACCTTTCTTATGCAGAAATTCAACAACCGTGTTGATTCCCACGTTTAATTTTCTTTGTACTTGTATTAATTTTATAGGCATATCTAACTTTGTCGTAATACTTTATTCCTGACTTTCATCCTTACTTTCTTCCTCAAATTCGGCAGATAAGATAGCTAGTACCTCGTCAACTGTCGTATCTTCAAGGTCGGCACGTTCAATAATTTCTTCACGGCTCATTGCCAAAACCCCCTTCGCCGTATAGACACCTATATTCTTCAACGCTTCAATCACCCAGCCATCTATTTCATCTGTAAATTCATCCAGATAAATATCTTCCTCATCAGCACCTTCCACATCACGGAATACATCGATCGTGTATTCTGTTAACATACAGGCCAGCTTAATATTCAAACCGCCTTTACCAATAGCCAATGAAACTTCTTCAGGACGAAGATAAACCTCCGCCTTGTGTTCTTCTTCGTTCACTCGTATAGAAGAAATTTTTGCCGGGCTTAATGCACGCTGAATAAACAGTGATACATTGGATGTATAATTAATGACATCAATGTTCTCGTTTCTCAATTCACGAACAATTCCATGAATACGAGAACCTTTCATACCCACACAAGCACCTACCGGGTCGATACGGTCGTCGTACGACTCGACTGCCACTTTTGCTCTTTCACCCGGGATACGCGCGATAGCCTTGATCGTGATCAGGCCGTCATTAATTTCGGGGACCTCCAGTTCGAACAAACGCTGCAGGAACATTTTATCTGTACGCGACAGAATAATCTTCGGATTATTATTATAATTATCCACTTTCTGCACAACCGCACGAACAGTTTCACCTTTACGGTAGAAATCAGAAGGGATCTGCTCTGTTTTCGGGAGTAGCAATTCATTCCCCTCGTCATCCAGCAACAGGATCTCTTTTTTCCACACCTGATATACATCAGCTGCTACAATCCCACCTATTTTATCTTTATATTTAGCATACAAACTATCTTTCTGCAATTCAAGTATCTTCGAAGCCAGCGTCTGACGCAGGTTCAGAATGGCACGACGTCCGAAATCAGCGAAATGCACTTCGTCGGTCACCTCTTCACCAACTTCACAGTCGGCATCGATCTTACGGGCCTCGGTCAACGTAAGCTGCAGATTCGGATCTTCCAGTTCGTCATCAGCCACAACCGTACGGTTTCTCCAGATTTCGAAGTCACCTTTTTCAGGGTTGATAATTACGTCATAGTTCTCATCCGTACCGAACATTTTAGCGATTACGTTACGGAAGGAATCTTCCAGCACGCTGATCATCGTATCCTTATCTATATTCTTCAACTCCTTGAACTCCGCAAGTGTGTCAATCATACTGATTGTTTCCTCTTTCTTGGCCATAATCTTTCTTTACTTGAATCTTATTAGGTATTTTGTATATTTTATTTCATCAAATGTATAGGATTGATCTTCCTGGACAGTAACTTTACGTTTGGCTCCGTCGGGTTTTACTTGTTTTTCAACAGTAACTACCACCCCGTTTTCATCTGCCGATTTCAAAACTCCGGCCAGTTTTACACCACTTTTCAGCAGTATTTCTACTTCGTTTCCTATATTCTTCACATATTGACGAAGTACTTTAAAAGGAGAAGTAACTCCGGCCGATCCGACTTCCAATTCAAAGTCTTCCACCTCACGGTCCAGATGTTCTTCCACATACCGGCTCAACTCCGCACAATCATCAATACAAACTCCCTCATCATTATCAATCTCAATAATAATAAGGTTTCCCGGTTTAACCACTACGTCAACCAAATAATTGTCGGAAGAAGCCAATTTTTCTTCAACCAACTGAGTTATTACGCCCTTTTCAATCATAAACATACAGTTAAGAACAAAAGAAGGGGACTACCCGCCCCCTCCTCATCTTCGCTTAATCGCCCGCAAATATACAAATAATCAGTGAGTTTTCAAACATATGTAATCTTTTTTTTCAATTTGTGCAATCTCTGAACTTTCCCTATCTTTGCCACCCGAATACAAAGGGGTGCTTGCAGCGTACCAAACAGGTACGTGCCGCAGGCTGAGATTATACCCATATTACCTGCTACGGATAATGCCGACGAAGGGAATTGTAAAACAATGGTATATTTCTTCACACAACACACCTCTCCTATTCACTTATCAGGTTTTAAACATTAAGGTAAAAAGGATGAAAAGTGTATTATTATTGATTGCCGGTTCACTGGCCACATGGGCGACAGCGGAAAACAAGCCGGATCTCACCGATTCTTTAAAAATCTCACGCGACTTATCACTGGACGAGGTAGTCGTCACAGCCACCCGGGTAGCCAAGGGAACTCCGGTTGCTTACAGCGAACTATCCAAAAACGAACTCAACCGTAAAAACGACGGTCAGGGTATCCCCTATCTTATCTCACAGTCTCCGTCCGTCATCATGACCTCGGATGCAGGGACAGGTATCGGTTATTCCGGTTTCCGTATCCGCGGAACAGATGCCAACCGTATTAACATCACGGTCAACGGAGTACCGGTCAACGACTCCGAATCACATACCGTCTTTTGGGCGAACATGTCCGACTTCGCCTCTTCCGTCGATAATATACAGATACAGCGAGGTGCCGGAACATCCACCAACGGAGCTGCCGCTTTCGGTGCCACCGTAGCTATGCAGACACAGAAACCTGATCTGAAACCTTACGCCGAATATACGTTTTCGGGAGGTTCGTTCGGGACTGTGAAAAACTCGGTCAAGCTGGGAACCGGATTGCTGCACGACCATTTTGTGTTCGATGCCCGCTACTCCAATGTTCAGAGCGACGGATATATCGACCGGGCGACAGCCAACATGCATTCGTATTTCGGTTCCGCCACCTATTACGGAGACAACACCCTGGTCCGCTTCCAGACATTCGGAAATATAGAAAAAACGTATCAGGCATGGACCGGCGTTCCCTCCTCTCTCCTGAAAATCGACCGTACCTACAACCCCTGTGGGGAATACGAAGAAAACGGTGTCAAAAAGTTTTATGACAACCAGACAGACAACTACTGGCAACAAAACTACCACCTGATGGCAAGCCAACGCCTGGGAGACTTGTGGAATATGAACCTGACCCTCCACTACACACACGGGGAAGGATATTACGAAGATTATAAAGGGAACGCAAAATTCAGCAGTTACAAGCTGCCAGCTTATATAAACGGACAGGGCGACACCATCCGCAAGTCAGACCTCGTCCGTCGTAAATGGCTGGACAACGATTTCTACGGTGTTGTCTACAGTGCCAACTACCGTACCGAACGTCTTCAGATGAGCTTCGGTTCTGCAGTCAACAAATATGTGGGCGATCATTTCGGGCGTGTCATGTGGGTGAAGAACGGCGAAGCACTTCCGCAACCTGACTACGAATATTACCGTAACAGAGGAAACAAACTGGATTATAACTTTTATGTAAAAGGCAACTACCGGTTTCACCCGTATTTGAACGGATACCTCGACCTGCAATACCGCGGTATCCATTATACCATTAAAGGAAGTGACGACAAAGGCGGTGACAACGTCGATGTAGACAAACACTGGAACTTCTTTAATCCGAAAGCGGGTATTAATTTCCAGAAAGGCGGCCATAACGCTTTTATCTCTTTTTCCGTTGCCAACCGGGAGCCGAACCGGGACAACTTCACGGAGGCTGCAGCCAATGAACGGCCCGCACATGAGACCCTGTACGATTACGAGGCCGGTTATAGCTTCGGCAACGAACGTTTCCGTGTCGGTGCCAACCTCTATTTTATGGATTACAACAACCAGCTGATCCTTAGCGGTAAAATCAGCGAGATAGGTGAAGCACTGACCAGCAATATCAAAGACAGCTACCGTATGGGTATCGAACTGACCGGAGGCGTAAGCATCACCCGCTGGCTGGACTGGAACGGAAATGCAACCCTGAGCCGCAACAAAATAAAAAACTACACCCATTATATGGATGATTACGATAACGGCGGTCAGGCAAGTGAATATATGGGAACGACCGATATCGCCTTTTCCCCCGGCATCATCGCCAACAGTATGTTCGATTTCAATCTAAAAGGATTCTCTGCCAGCTTCAACTCACAGTTCGTAGGCCGCCAGTACATCGACAACACCTCCACCAAAGACCGTTCGATCGATCCTTACTTCGTGAACAACCTGCGTGTCGGATATGTCTTCAAACCTAAATTCATCAAGGAACTCGGTGTAGATGTAAGCGTCAACAACATCTTCAACGAAAAATACGAAACAAATGCCTGGGTCTACACCTACATAAGCGGAAGTGAAGTCAGCAAGGACGACGGCTACTTTACACAAGCCGGTACGAATATCATGGCAAGAGTAACATTCAAATTCTAAGAAAATGGAGCATCTATTGGAATATTTCGGTGTCATTACAGGAATCCTTTACCTATTACTGGAGATCAGACAACATAAAGCAATGTGGGTGGTAGGTTTTCTGACCTCACTGGTCTACGTTTTTGTTTTTTTCTTTGCCAAAATATATGCTGATATGGGACTGAATATCTACTATGTTGCCATCAGTATTTACGGTTTCAAAGAATGGACCTGCGCGAAAAAAAACGTATCTGAAGAAAAAGCTTCCGATGATACAATTTTCTACCGTCATATTACCTGGCCTTTATTCATGGGGATAGCATCGGCTATCCTCATTACATACGCCCTGCTCTATTACGTACTTCACAATTTCACCGACTCTCCCATCCCGATGGGCGATGCCTTCACCACCTCCGTCGGAATCGTTGCCACCTGGATGCTGGCACGCCGTATCATCGAGCACTGGATATTCTGGGTTATCGTCAACTTCGTATCTGTCTATCTTTATTATCTGCGGGGCTTATATCCTACCATGTTTTTGTACATTTGCTACGGTATTTTAGCCATTGTCGGATATTATACCTGGAAAAAGAAAGGAATAAATACAAATGGGAACAATATATGATTGTGTAGTGGTTGCTAACGGAAGTTTTCCGCAAACAGCCGGACCGTTGGAGCTTTTAAAATCTGCACCGGCTATTATTGCCTGTGACGGAGCGGTACAAAATCTGCACGAACGGGGACTGGAGCCGGCAGCCATTGTCGGTGATTTGGACAGTATTCCACAGGAAATGCTCCGGCTATATGCCGACCGCATCCATACCGTGGAAGATCAGGAGATAAATGACTTGACCAAAGCAGTCCGTTTTGCCCACGCTGCAGGTTACCGGAAACTGTTGATCCTGGGAGCTACCGGACTTCGTGAAGACCATACGCTCGGTAATATCTCCCTCCTGATGGACTACGCACCGTTATTCGAACAGGTGGAAATGCTCTCCGACTACGGACACTTCGTCCCCGTACAACAAACAATGACCCTGGCTTGTACCCCCGGCCAGCAAATATCCATCTTCTCGATGTACCCCTGTGGCGAAATAACCACCGAAGGTCTCCGCTGGCCCATCACCCGCCGTCGCCTGACAGCCTGGTGGCAAGGAAGCCTCAACGAAGCCCTGGGAAACGAGTTCACCCTCACCCTCTCACCGGAAGCCCGGGTAATCGTCTATTTCCAAACCCCTTCCCTCTAACTGTCAACCGTCACTTATCAACTGTCAACTAAAAAAAATGCCCCGGAAGGATAACCACTCACTTCCGGGGACTTAATACACCCTCAATTTTACAACTTAGTATACTTAACCAAAGCCTCACGGCTTCACCTTAAAATAGTCTTATGCTGGTAATTTATTCAGCTGACAAGCTTTCCATTCCGGAAAACCATCGATCTGATCCTTCAGCTGGAACAAGAGTTTATCGTCTGCTACCGATTTCAACACCGTTTTCGGAGCCAAAGGCAAGCGCATGTCATCCACTTCAAAAAAAGCTTTTAACAAAACAACATCATATCCGTCACGAACAATTTCCTTCTTTATTACAACCGGCACTTTCAACTGTGCCAGATAATAAGCGGAACGTTCATAGGCGCACCATTTATTTCCTTCCAGATAGAGATGAACTCCATCTTCGTTGTCGATCTCGTTTACTAGAACGTTCACGACCTGTGCCGCATGTTCCATATTATTATTTATTATGCTTTTCATAAATCAATCTGTTGCAAAAGTATGCTCTATTTACGATAATCTCGCACGGTATTTATATCAATTATGCGCGTTGAAACTATCAAAAAGTGCATTATCCTCTCTTTTCTTCTGTAATTCTCTCAAATTGTCTGCTGCTCCTATCACACCGGCATCTTTTGCCTTTTTCAACAACACCTCAGCTCCGTCGAGGTCACCCTCAATCAATTTCAAAACACCACGGGCATGAATCGCTTCTGCCGAATCACCGGCTTTCGCCAGATAATTTTTAGCAGCAGCATAATCGCCTTTTCCTATAGAGATATTAGCAGCATTCAGATTTGCCACCGGATCAGAACTGTACATGCGCACAGCTATTTCAAATACATCATTATAATCCTTGCTTCCCGTTTCGTAACTGTTGGCTACAGCGAACATTTCACTCAGACTCAACTGCTGCGGACGGGTCTTGATAATCTCACGGCCTTCTTCCACCGTAAACTCACGAACCGTGTAATCGATACGGTATTCCGAACGACGCAGTGACGGGAAAATATTCTTCAATACATAACTGAAAGCCGTTCCCCCTTTCAACGCCCGCAGTTTGGCTTCTTTCTGGTCAGGCTGCAAGTCGCTGTTAATAATATCGAGCACCTCATTGTGTGCCGGCATATCCTGATCAGCTTCAGCCTGTGCTTTGAATCCAGCCCAGTCTTCCGGTTCGTTTTCCAACGTAAAGAAACTCATCGGGAAATCGTTCTTTGAACGTATATATTCGCGCAATGCTTTCACACGATTATCCGACAGACGGTCGTTCGAAGCATATGAACCTTCCGGAGAAGCGTACCCTTTCAACAGGATCCCTTTCGGAGTGATATTTTTATCCGATGTCACCGAGCGGATCGTACTGTTGATCTTATCCAGTTCAGAAGCATTATTCCGGAAATCTGGCAAAATCTCAGATTTACCCACCTGGAAATCCAGATAAGCCGTACCCACTTCTGCACGATGTTTTTCCGTTTCCGCTACCGGTGTTATATACGCCAGCACAGGTTTAACCTCATAACGGGCATCCGGACGACGACGAATATGATCAGTCACCAATAATTTATTGGCATCTTCCTGTCCGCAGCCGCAAAGATCGGCAGCCAGCGAAATCTTCGCATGTTTCATCCAGTCTTCCCAACCGATAGCAGCCTGGTAAAGGATCTCCTCTTCCGGTTGCTGTTTGTTCACTTTCGCCACACTATAATGAGGTATTTCCGCCAGGTTATTCAATTTGATCTCGCGGGTATACACCTTATGGCGGATACGTCCGTTACGCAAGACAGAAAGAAAACCTTCTTTCCGGTCGCCTGCTTCCACCACCGGAGTCAGTTCAAGCGACTTACACGATTTAACAGCACTACTGTTCACTGTAATGACAGCATCCAGATAAAGCGAATCCCCTTTTTGCACCGCATCATTACAAACCACTTTCACGGCATTGGACAGTGCATCTTTCTGTGCCATTGCAGCCGGAGAAACCACCGCCAACGCTCCAGCCAGTATATATATATTTTTCATTTTCTTATTCATCGTCCTGCTTATTTAAAGAAATAGATAAAAGAAAGAGCCGCTTTCGTCACACCGAAATAATCTTTTGACTTATCATACCGTTCTCCGCAAACAGCACAAGGATATTTATCCTGATCGAGATGTGCCCAGCCGATACCGATCACAGCTTCCATACTCCAATGGCTACCCAGCAGCCACTGATATCCGTATGACAAACCTGCACCATACAAGCTGCCCTGATAACGACTATCCTCCATACTCTTACCCAGAATTTTCATTCCTCCCACATTATAATCCGCATAATGGGCATGTACGCCAAAGAAATGGCCGTTAAATTTTTCACACAGCCAATAACGGGCTTCGGGCTGAATCAGCCAATGTTTAAAACGGGCTTCATCTCCCAGCATCCAACCGTTATAATTACCCGACAGATCCAACGACCATTTCGGAGCCAACCCCACTTCTACCCCCAGGTTAATGGTAGCAGTCGCATCATAAAGTAAATTTGACTTTACCGCAAACTTCTGTCCATAGACATTTGTCATACCTGCCAAAAGCAAAAAGAGGAAAAGTACTTTTTTCATATACATTATTATTATATTATTCATTCTACCCTGTAAATCTACATAAAAAGAAAGATTTTCAACGTTTACAAAAGTAGTTATTCCGATAATCCCCAACGATAGGCAAGTCTTTCAAGTTAATAGGGTAATCCTACCATATTTCCCGTTTTTGATAGAAATACCAACCCTGGATAGAAACACCGACTTTCCATACTAGTAAAAATAGTCCGAGTTGATCACCGTTTCTAAGATTATCCAATGTGAAAATCCGAGAAAATACAGACTTTCTCGGAATAGAATCCGAAAATGTCGAAACATTCCTGTTATAACTAACCAAAACAGGCACGAACCGATATACGATCCGTGCCTGCTTTATTCATTTATTCGGGGAAGCCTATTCGATTACGGGGCGGTCGTCTTCGCCGCTTCCGGAACCGCCTGTTTCGTCGGTTTCCGGAATGTCGAACTTCTGGATGCTGACTTTGCGCAGCATCTCTTTGAAATGACTGCCGGGGGTGAAGATGATTTTACGGTGGCGCAATACATCCGCCGTTACATCCTTTTCTTCTTCCTGGCATTTACAGCCGAAGGCAGGACGAAAAGTTCCGAAATCCCCCAACTTCACCGAAAGGTGATTGGTCAGATTCCATTCGAGGGCATCTATCACGCCGTCGACTACCATTTTTACTACACCGCGCGGCACCAGTCCTACCTTGGTTACCTGATCGCACAGAGCGGAATAATCAACACTACCTGCCAACAACGGACGGGCTACATACTTCGCTGTCTTGGTTTCATCGAAACCGAAAACTGTTTTCTTTACTACATACTTTAATGCCATAATACTTTGTTTTTATGATTACGAAACAAAGGTACGGTAAGCGGTTGCGGCGTTGTAGACTTACGTGTCTTTACGTGACGATACGGCACTTTATTTCCGTTTATTGCACTTTAGGGCGATTTAACTCCACCTTTGTTTCTCGATTATGAGACAAAGATAGGATGGCGGCGCGGGGGCGTGTCCGGTTACGGAAGGTTACGAACAGTCTTTTCATCCAATCCGGTACATTCGATAATGGAAGCCAGGTCTATGCCTTTCTTTTTCATATTGGCAGCTACAAGAAGTAATTTTGCTTTGCCTTTTGCCAAGCCCTCTGCCAAGCCTTCCGCTTTACCTTTTGCTTCGCCTTCTGCTTTACCTTTTGCTTCGCCTTCTGCTTTACCTTTTGCTTCGCCTTCTGCTAAGCCTTTTCGGATAGCGCTGTTGTAGATTGTTTTTTCTACGCTGATGCCGTCCCAGAAATGTTCGTAGCCGGCCAACTGCTCTTCGGTGAAAGCGGATTCTTCCAGTTCGGTCAGGGCTTTATTTATTTCCGGGTTGGAAAGCAGTTCTTCCGGAACCTCACGCGTACGCTCGTTGATCTCCGTCAGGTAACGAAGCCAGAGTACCTGCATTTTTTTCTCTGCATAATTATGTGGTGTAAATTTCGGCAGCTCTACAAAAATAAGCTGTAAACCGTCGATCACCTTGTCGCTGTGCTCTACATGCACCAGTTCATAATGATGATAATAGCCCTCCAGTTCCGGTTCAAAGATATCGTTCACCAGGTTAAGCGAGTAAACAGGTTGCAAGAGTTCATACGTTTCTCCTTTATCCAGCTGCCGGACATAAGCTTTGGACGCATTGAATAATACGCGTTGATAAAATTCAGGCGACCATAACATCTGCATCTCGACCAGAAACTGACGGCCTTGCTTGTCCTTGCAACGGACATCGACAATACTGTATTTACGTAGGGGATTTTCCGGCACCATCTCAGCGGGCAAGTACTCGATTTCGGTTATCTCTGCGCCTTTTTTCAAAGGCAACAATGCGTTAAGCAGGCTCATCACCAGATCGGGGTGTTCGCCGAATACCCGCTTGAATGTTAAATCGGCTTTTGGATTTAGATACTTCATAGTTATAAAGTTTTATATGTTCACCGACAAATGTAGTGATTATTTCATGACAGACAAAGGTTTATTGAACAAAAACAGGCATGAACCGATATACGATCCGTGCCTGCTTTATTCATTTATTCGGGGGAGACTATTCGATTACGGGGCGGTCGTCTTCGCCGCTTCCGGAGCCGCCTGTTTCGTCGGTTTCCGGGATGTCGAACTTCTGGATGCTGACTTTGCGCAGCATCTCTTTGAAATGACTGCCGGGGGTGAAGATGATTTTACGGTGGCGCAATACATCCGCCGTTACATCCTTTTCTTCTTCCTGGCATTTACAGCCGAAGGCAGGACGAAAAGTTCCGAAATCCCCCAACTTCACCGAAAGGTGATTGGTCAGATTCCATTCGAGGGCATCTATCACGCCGTCGACTACCATTTTTACTACACCGCGCGGCACCAGTCCTACCTTGGTTACCTGATCGCACAGAGCGGAATAATCAACACTACCTGCCAACAACGGACGGGCTACATACTTCGCTGTCTTGGTTTCATCGAAACCGAAAACCGTTTTCTTTACTACATACTTTAATGCCATAATACTTTGATTTAATGATTATTTTAAGAAAAGAACGTTACTTTTTTATTGTTTTTCAGGGTATTACAGTCTTTTGAATACTTACTCCGTCCAGAATCTTCTTGAAATGCGTACCAGGAGTAAAGAGTATCTTGCGCCGGCGCAAAACCTTGGCCGTCACGCCCTCCTGCTCATCCTGGCTCTTGCTTCCAAAGGTTGGACGCAGGCTACCGAAATCACCCAACTTCACCGACAAATGATTGGACAGGCTCTCCTCAATCGCATCGAACAGATTCTCCATCACCATCATCACCACGCCGCGCGGCATCGTACTTGCTTTGGTTACCCGGTCGCAGAGAGCGGAATAATCGACCGTGCCTGCCAACACCGGGCGGGCTACATACTTCGTTGTCTTGGTTTCATCGAAACCGAAAACTGTTTTCTTAACTACATACTTTAAAGCCATAACATTTTGTTTTTATGATTACGATACCTTTCATTTTCATTCGTCTTATTTTTAAGGACATTGCAAAGATATGGCATACCCGAAGGTGCAAAAAGCACTGGAAACAAGATGCCAAAACCAGGTAATATTCTCATAAACAAGATATTGACCTTGAAACAATTCATAAAAGAGGTTGTACTCGTGATTCTCAGTGTTTTCCAGAAACGACGATATTTAACAAATCTTAAACGAAGGACTGCTATACCCAATTGGGCTACCTCTTTACTACATAATACTTCAATGCCCATATTGATCCTGTTTTAAATGATTATAGGACACAGGTCAGAGGTCGAGGAACCCTATGGAAGGATACGGGACTATTCGGGAACATTTTGTTGAAAAAGGTATAAAAATTAGAGTTCCATGAACAATACCAATCAACTGATTTACAGCAAATAAACGTTTATATATTTCTTTATTTCGCAAAAAAGAGGATGGAATCTATCACACCGTCGACTACCATTTTTACTACACCGCGCGGCACCAGTCCTACCTTGGTTACCTGATCGCACAGAGCGGAATAATCAACACTACCTGCCAACAACGGGCAAGCGACATACTTCGCTGTCTTAGTTTCATCGAAACCGAAAACTGTTTTCTTTACTACATACTTTAATACCATAATACTTTGTTTTTATGATTACGAAACAAAGGTACGGCAGACGGTTGCGGCGTTGTAGACTTACGTGTCTTTACGTGACGATACGGCACTTTATTTCCGTTTATTGCACTTTAGGGCGATTTATTGCCAGAAACCGGAAACCGTTAAGCCTAAAAACAGCATCGCCACCCTACCTTTGTTTCTCGATTATGAGACAAAGATAGGATGGCGATGCGCCGTCGTGTCAGGTTATAGGATACGGGAAGATTCAGGAAGATAAAATACAAAAAAGTTATTTCAAGCCTATAAAAGACATGAAATAACTTTTTTACATTTTGAAAATCACAAAGAATTCACCAAAATAAAACTAATAAAATTATATTAGTTATTGTAATCTGACCTATCTGTATATTTTTTTGAATTGTTTTTAACACATCTCACAAAAGAAGCAGAACCAAATCGATCTTCACCAATAGGACCTCTTTTACCGTCATCCCAACTCTCTATCGGGGATACTTTATATATAACAAATCCTCCGCTATAATTTTCCCCTGTATCTCCAATACTTCCATCACTCACATAAAATGGAATGTTTAGTTTTAACAAAGACCAAAATCTACAATATAACATATGATTCCCTAAACCTTTGTCTATTGAATTAGTCCCAGACCAATAGGTTGCACCGTAGCTGGGATTACCTAGCTCATCACAATAAAGCTTTTTACCATTTCTACGGCCAACTCCTATCTCATCTATTGTTGTTTCATAGTCCGCATATTTATTTTTATGCTCCAAAATACCTTTACCATACGGGAAAAATATATTTGTATAATCATCATCTTTTACTAAAATAGTACCCTTAGCTGGATTACATTCATAATCATAGTTATTATTAGCAGTTATTGTTGCATTATGATTCGACCACTTCCAACCTAATGGATTTTCGAAAGTAGCGTTTTGATTACTATCATCATGAACGTATCCTATAAATGCCTGTATTCCATAATTTCCCTGACTATTCCGATAACATTGTTGTCTGATATAAGAATAAGCCTTGATATGAGGTACGTGATAACCATTCGGACACAATTTTCCAACATCGTTCCCTTCAGCCCATTTTCCTCTATCTGTATCTTCATTTTTTCCAAGCCAATTATCTACTTTGCCATCAATGTTAAATCCCGGATTATACGGACTTATTTCTTTTTGAGCTGCTGTTCCACCTTGATACAAAGCACCCGACATCGTTGGATACTGCATAGTAGTATTCATAGCCCTCCAATAAGTACCATCTCCCAAATCTGTATCTTCATATCCCTGACGTACAAAAATGCGATGTTCACACATTTCATTATGGTATTTCACTAAAATACAACCATAATTTGCAGCATACTTATTATCATTTCCATTCGGTTCAAAATCAAATTTAATAGCTCCGCTATTTCCTGAAACTTTAGTCCCGTTCGTGCCTGCATATTCAGTCCCTTCAGTCGGAGTAATTGTAAACCAATTACCACCTTTAATAATTTCAGCACTCCAAGAACCAACCGATTCCAAAGCTTCAAAAGATCTGCTTGAAAGATTAAACTCTTTAACAATGACATGATCTGTATAGTTATTATTATGATTGCGATAATAACCTATCGGCTCCATAATACGTCTTACTTGCGTCACGGTGACCTCTCTCTCAATACCTTTAGTAGAAACTATATATACACCAGGATATTCTGTACGATCACTGATATTTGTTTCTCTAGCTTTCACTTCCAAATAATAGCCATTTTCATCCTGTTTTAAAGAGTTTGATACCAAGTCTACAACATTTGAACCATCCTCATGAGAGAGCGTCCAAGAATTATCCTTCAAGCCAGATCCTCCATCGATATAAATTCTACTTTTAGAATTAACCAAATATCCAACATACGCATCATGCGGAGTAAATTTTCCTTGAATATCTGCTTCTACGCGCCATGACGCTTCATCAATACCACCATTTCCTGTCAAATTTAAAGTAACCTTATAATGTGTATTTCGCTCTACCTCAAAATTTTTAAATACATCATTACCTAAAAAGAAACGATAGGTAACCGTTCCGGTTCCGTTTCCTATAGCAGAAGCATCATACTTTGTAGAAAGTTCTATATACGAACATGCTTTATCATTTTTTACTGTTCCGGGATTTTTTGATACCTGTCCAATACTTTTAGGTGTTTTAGATGTTTGATCGCCTTCAATACAATATCCCTCAGGCTGCATATTCTCATACATAAAAAATGCGGTGGTTCCTTCAGCATGGCTCCCCCATTTTTTATCATCCATCCTTGCTAATTCAATACTACCACCATCAGACAGATATTCACTATCACTAGGACTTTCCTTAATTTTATTTGTTGCTAAACTACCTGTTATTGGTATATTTTTCAAAGCCACCGATGAAGGAGTAATAGTTGCATCTTTTACTCCGGAAGCATCTACAACAACAGTAATCTTGGCATAGATTCGCTTTAATTCGGCGGTTACTACTTGATCAGCTGAAGAAAAAGTTTGTCCATTGGCAAACAGTATACATTTAGGCAGCATTTGACCACCCACGTTTTCTAAATTATAGACTCCATTTATAGCATCAGTTGTCGTCCATGATGGAATTTTATTTCCTACATTTGCTACAACATATATGGTTCGAGTATTATCATCCGCTAAATTAAGATAGTATGTATGTCCTGCCGTATTATTTTGAATATCAGAGATACCTTCATCATTACCTCCATCAGTAGACCTATAAAATGATTCATCCGCTATTATATTACCACTCTTATCATAAATCAATACACAAATATTATTAATCGTCTCATTAATACTGGTAGCAACACCTTTTGTCATTGGAGAAACGACCTCGTTTGCCGGGGCAGACAATGTTAACTGAACTGTACGACTATCATTCTTTCGTGTGTTTTCCCCCTCATCGGTACACGACACCAAAGTAAAACCGAAAGAAGCAATAACACATATTATAGTTATCCAATTATTTATAGTTTTCATATCCTATATCTTATTTGAAATTTTACCTTTTAATTTGAATTATCACCATAAGTTACATCAACAGGGCAAGGGGTCCAATCCTTTTTCTTCACAATCAACTGCACATTATTGACTTTTAAACGCAATGACAACTCGTATACATAACCATGCAGTAAAGACACCGATTTACCGCTTGCGTCTCTTACATCTTTCGCCCAATCAAACTCGTAAGTAATAGGCCGTGCATTGCTTTTAGTAGTCAATGATTTCAAATCGGAAGTAGTCTCTTCTTCTGAAATTGCATCTTCAAACCACTCAATATCATTAGAGTTCTCTATATCATTTTCTGATTGGGGAAAAGATGCATTCGACCAGTTTTCAAGCCATCCCGAAGGACGGTTTTGCTTTAATATACCGTAAACTGTCTTCTTCGTAATGACAGGCTTTGTTGCAGAACCACCGCCCGATTCGGCAGAATAAGTACCGATAATCCGCATTTTCAGACTTTGGTCTGTAGGGAACTCGTATGTATAGAAAGATTGATTCGTTCCAATCTCTCCAATCAGAGCATTATATTGTTGGTTCGTTGAGCTATTGCTCTTATCATCATATAAAATAGTTGTTTTACCGTTGGCTGTGTAAGAAATAGAACTCGGAGTAAATCCACCTTCCTCCCCTGGTGTTTGTTCCTCTTCAGTCGTAGTCGTTACCGTCTTTGAATAGATAAAAAAACGAGATTTATAATAATTATTATAATAACCATTATGAACGTCATAATAATAGCCATTCTTTGCTAAATCACTAAGTTCTTCCCAATATTGATAATTAATCAATCCTGAATTCAACGTCTCTCCATAGATCAAATCACTACTGATATCAGCCTTTGCCTTTAGTTGATTAACAATATTCACTGGTACCTCACTTGGGTTACAGAGAAGATAATTCTCTTCAACTTTAGACTCCTCACCTGCTTTCGTTGCCACTTTAGAGTCGATTATGGATATATTTCCAAAATCAATTCGTGCACATAACTGTGTTAGAGGAACTGTCAATGTCAAGTTTCCTTCAGCAAAATTTTTCTTTTCCGAAACGCCGGCTTTAGCCAAATTTTCATCAGAAAATTTGTTTGTTTCAATAATGATATCTGCAGAAGATGCCAACTGTCCATAAGTAGTACAAGCCTCTAAGTCAGAATATACAGATAATGCATTCGCTACCACAACAGCAAACACCTTCCCCTGGCTGCGATTAACTTCCGGGAAATCCACTTTATAACCGGGCTTCTCATTTACTGTAACAGATATAAAATCACTAGATTCATCTGCTGTATTTGAAATAATCTTACTATCTATCTTCGCGCCTTTTTCATTAAATATAGCCACATAAAAATTATTTATCTTACTTTCATTATCAGTAACACCTAATTCCGCTTTGGTTGTCACATCATTGACAGAAAGAACGATCGACAAAGAAGCATTACCTTCAACGGATTCTATTACTTCTTCGGATGTGCATGAAAATAAACCAAGTACAACCAAACATATTCCACTTATAAAATTTCCTATTTTCATAACTATTAAATTTTACCCGTTTACATTAGTTATTATTTGAAGTTGAAGAAGGTCGAAGTTCTGCATTATACGATCCTCCATCTTTCCAATTCTGTGTATAGCACTCAACACCAACACTGGCTACTTCATTCGTTATCTCTACACTTATCTCATATAAATGATTTGCCCAAACTTCCTCAACAAATCCATAATCAGACGGAGATTTGATTGTAAAAGAAAATTCTTTTGATACTATTTTACCATCCGATGTACTATACTCATAAGTAATATTCATTTTAATTTTTGTTTCATCATCTCTATTCTCATAAGTATAAAAACGGTATTTGTTTATATCATTTGAAGAATTTTTCAATACCTTATTATACTCTTCGTATCCACCCCAATTATCAAACTCATTGATACTATTCAAATTGGCAAACTCAGAAGCAAATAATTCATAATCTTCACCGGAATAAGAAGTAAGTTCCCCTGAAACTTTTCCCAGCATCTTCGTATTACTAAGCGTAACATTCGTGATAGTGACATCCATAGGGGTTGAATCTTCTTTACCACTTGCATCCTTTTTTAATGTAAACGATTTGAGCATGATCGCAGCAGTACGCTGTTTAACTGGGATAACCACGTTGGCATATGAAACAGAACTTTCTGCCTTCGTTGCGTCTTTTCCAAGATCTAAAATATTTTTAGATATCTGTATGCATTTTTTACCGTCCAACAAATAGTCACCATCATCATTCTTTTCGAGTTTTATTTCACCGACTTTTACCAATACCGTAGGATTTTCAGTAAGCGTCAGCCCCATCAAACGGCTATAAGTCATCTCTCCGGAAGTAGGGATTGTACCCGGATTTACATTCGCAATAGCAACAAACAGCAAATCTTTACGCTCGCTTACTTCTTCTGGAATCTTAAAAATCAGACCACCTTTCATCTCATAGCCGGAAGTACCAACCATGATTTCTTTGTAATCATATGAGCGAGAACCTAAATACTTACCGGCTGCATTACCGGAATATTCGAACACAGCAATATAGCAATTGGAGATAGAAGACTCTGTGTCCGTTGCAGTTTCAGCGTCACCGGCTTCAGCAGAGGATGAAGCCTTCGTTGTTGCGCCCGTCCGAGTTGTTATAAAAGAGAAGTCAACAGAAGCATAAACTTCAGAAGTCGTTGCTACCTCTTTATCTATATCGTTCATGATCGTATCGCTTTCTGAAGAACAGGCAACTGCAACCAAAAAGAATATTAAAACTGATAATGTATTTATTGCTTTCATAACCCTATACTTAATATTGTTATCGCTAGTCATTTTTTTAATCGCTTTCTTTTGTATCACATTGCAAAGTTATATCGGTTCTAAAAAAGTGGCGATAGGCGAAACTTTCAAGATTAAGGGGTAAAAATAGCAACCGATAAGATTGATAGAAGTGCCTTTGAAAGGCGATAGAAACGCCAACAAAAAGTTGATCTATACCCTTTTTGAAGGTATATATTTCAAAAAATGAGACTTTTAAACGATTGAGAGTTCCACCTTCAATAATGAAAGGCATACACATGATTATAATATAAAAAGGGCATAGCGAAATTATTCGCTATGCCCTTTTTATACCATTTTATAACAATATTAATTCACATCCGTTTCTGATTGCTTGATCACATCCCAATCCTCTACTTTAATAGTAAAGCTTACATAAGCATTCAACATGCTCTTATCCGGATTATTGGTACCTTCACCGGTCAGAGTTGCATATATTTTATAAATATAATTGCGTTTAACACCCAAACCGTCCGCACCATTTTCATGTCTAACGGGAATACGGAAACTTCTCACCTCTTTTACCGGACCATTTTCCCATAGACCTGTAATAATAAGCATTGTATTTATATTCGGACTAGATGCACCCTCCAATTGTTTTCCTTCATCCGGAGTTACATCCAAAGACTTAAATTCAAATGCATAAAACTGAGCCATTTCATTTTTACTCTTAGTTTTCACTGTCCTATCTTTAAAGGTAAGCTCGTTTCCATCATTTAAAAGTAACCCATCTGATACAGTATTACCAGTAATTGTTCCATAATTTTTTGTCAAAGCATCAGATTGTACACTTCTTGCCAGATAATAATCTGCACGATCAATTGTTTCAGGATATCCCCGATAAAAAACCTGACCGCCATCTGCTTTGTTTGAATAAGAAGTTGCTAAATCTTCCGGTTGCAACGAACTCCCTGCAAAAAGAGAATAATTACTCACATTTGCCAAAGAAACCTGTGTCAATGTAAACTTAGCCTTGTCATAATTCTCACCGAAATCAGCAGTCAATTGTTCAAGTTGTACACGTGCTACATAACGAACCAAAGGGATACGCTTTTCTGCTGTTGGTGAATAATTAGTAATAGTAGCATCCGTATCTTTATTATAAACACCTCCTTCACTCGGACTACCATTCAGCACCTTACCATCATTTGTAGTCCGTGTAACAGAAAAACTCACATCACTAGCCTCCACCCAGTTATTAAAATCAGAACCGGCAACGACGCCCTCCACATCCAGCAAACTACTGCTCATCGGAATATATTGTTTATTACCATCTCCTGAGTCTTGATTTTTCATAACCTCCTCAAAAGAATAGTTTATTATCCCGGAAAAAGAACTTGAAGCCAACGTATTATATGTTTTCATAGCTTCTTGCGGAACATCGACATTAGCCAATATGACAACTTTCAACTTGGTAGTCGAAATAGCACCGGCTTCAGTTGCAGCCACTTTAACTGGAATTTTTTCGATCGAAGTGTACCCATTTTCATCCTGTACAGGCGAATTTTCCACCTTATGAGCAGCATATGTATAATCAGCATCGCCATTATCATAAAAAACAATAGCCGTCAATTTGCTGATCGCCCGTTCGCTCTTTGCTCCCGGTTCTGTTTTGGGATCGCCCTCTTCTACAGTACTAGCTTTCGTCAGCGACTTATTATTCGACGTTGCAGAAATAGACAAATAGGAATCTATCTGCTGATATACCGGTTCGCCGGGACCATCGTCATCCGAACAGGAAGCGAATGCACAGGCAACCAATGTGGATAAAAATAAATGTTTGAGTTTCATATCCTTTGTTTTTTATTTATTCAATTTTTTATTATTCGATTACTACATCCTGATCGACAGGGCCCCAATTGACAACCTGTACGTTCACAGCCAGCTCTGTTTCCGGATCGAAACTGTCTTCGCCGAAAGTGATCCATAGACGATACACGTAATTACGTTTGATCAAATTATGACCATATCCTAAAGATGTTCCGTTCAAGTTAATAGCCGAGGTAAATAACTTGGTCTGTATCACATTTCCATTAGCATTCACCAGGCTGGCCCTGAGCCGGATACTCGTAGGAGCTGTAGTTTCGGTATTCTCCATCACATAGCCTACATAACTTGTAGTAGCCAATGTGTTTGCATCATTTATAATGGTATTGAAAGAGATAACCGGTGAACTATCCTGATTGCCTGCCGTTTCAACGGCTCCCCACTCACTTTCACTGAAATAATGAGCGCGTGTTTTACGATTTACGACCGACACCTGTTCCAGTCTGACTGAATAGCCTTCCAGTTTCGTTCCTTTAAACTTTGTATCCACAGTAACCAGATCCACCCGCGACGGAACACGGGTAAGATAGATCGGAGATGAAATTCCGTTGACATTTTCACTACCCATCGAAGAGTAACCTAAATAATTATCACCGGCAATAAGCGGTTTATCGGTATCGATCACCCGGCTACTCATAGTCAAGCTTGTTTGAGATTGTGAAGCCAGGTCCACCAAACTGTTTTGAAAATTATCGAATGTAGTAATTGAATTTATCACCTGTTCCGGCACATTAGCAACAATCAGAATACGCGAGTTAGCCGCTTTTACGGGTATGTCGGTCAGAGTAGCCGAATATTCTGTCTGTACAGCTTTCCATTTTGAACCTAACACCTGAGAACCATCTTCAGAGAATACCACAACTGCCAGGTTATTGATATTGGCTTCTCCCTGCAACTCGTTGAGGTCGTTCGGATTATAAGCCTTTGTTTTTACACCGGCTGCTTTGATCTCTACGCGTAGGGTTGCATCAGAAAGACCTTCTACTCCACCTTTCGTTTCGTCATCTTTCGAACAAGCAACACTCGCCAACAAGCAGGCTCCTGTAAAAAATAAATATGTAAGTTTCTTTATTATCATGATCTGCTACATTAAAATTCTATATGATCGTTTACTTCTCCCCAGGGACGAACCTGTACACGTACAGACAACGTACCGTCTTCAGCGAACTCCAGGACGACGAATGTATTTTCGCTGGCCGTAGTACGAATCTTTTCTCCTTTATCATCTTCCGTAACAGTGATGAAAGGAGCATTATTGGCAGTCAGAACGACCCCCATCTGCTCGCCGAGGCAGGCATTTTGCCGTTCGACGGTCTGATAATCGATGCCGTTGTAACGCTTCACATTCAGATCGTAATAGACACTGTCTCCAATCTGTCCTCCCTGATAGTCAAACCCGCTCAATGTCTTATCCAAAGAAAATTCACATTCGGCATTTTCCGAGAAGCCGTATTTTCTCAACCCGTATTGCAATCCGATGGTCTGCACTGTTACCGATCCTGTTTTGGGAGCGATAACCACTTCTTTGTTTTCCGTGATGCCTCCCGCTTTGGTCTGCACCTGCTCAATACCGAAATAGAGGCTGTCGGGCTGGGTAGCCAGTGTGTTTTTTGTTTTCAGCATCACTTTAAAATCTTCGATGCGTTTTGCTTCGGATACATCCTGTTTATCACCCAGCACGTTCAGGTTACCCCATGCCACGATATTCAGTTTCCGGCTAGCAGGATAATTATTCAATACAATTTCATCGCGTGAAGTAATGAAAGTCTTATCCAGCTGACGGGTTTCCAGATACTCCAGGTTTTCATCGAAAATATAAAGAGCAGTTTTTTCCACATAGCCCGAAGGAGTGATATCTTCCCCCTTCTGATTTACGACCTTCAACCGAAGTTTGTAACACTCATCCAAATCTTCATTGATGCAACTTGTCACCAGCATGCCCAACAGGCAAAAAGCGGGAAATAAAAGTTGTCTTATAATAATATTGCGTTTCATAACAATTAATTTTTTCTGATATAGTTTATTTTACCCTATCTAAAGTTATTTGAAAATGAGTTATTCAACCTCTTCTTTCATCTTTATGACATTCCAATCCTGAACCTTCAAGGTGGTGCTGATATTAGCTGTCAAATCTTTCCCGAAAGGCCCCGTAGCGCCCGGACCTTTAAGCGTTACATACAGAGAATACCAATTGTTACGCTTCACATATTTGTGATCTGCCGGTACCGTTCCACTAATATCAGTACTAGTACCATCTTTATTTACCAAAACAGCATAATAACAATCCTGAGTTGTAGGTGCTTTATCCTCTTTATTCTTATATTTATATTCACCTTTTATCACAAACAATGTTTGATTTTCCGAATCCGCATCGATTTGATTATTCTCATATATATAAAAGAACATTCCTACAGAAAGAAAATACCCTCCCGTATAAGTGGAACGCTGTGTACTACTAGGATCAGCTTTACCAGGAAAAAATAAATTCGTATTCGAGTAACCATCGACTTTTGTACCTGTAGAAAGATCCAAAGGAGAGAATCCATTAAGAAAAGGATATTCGTCATAGAAACTATCAAACTCCTTACCGTCATGCTCAACAAAATCATATATCAACCAAGGTTGTCCCTGTGCAGTACCTGTTTTGAGAGGTCCCTCTTTTTGGGCATAGCTATCAGCACACCAAAAAAGATTTTCACCACTTTTAGGATTCGAATATTCGACGTGATTATCATCATCCGGAACAATATGGGATATTCCTTTAACGTTTGCAACAAAAACTTCCAGCAGGTGAAATTCAGCAGAACCATCCTTTCCCCCTCCGAAGTGTTCATTCGGAGCCAAGGTGATAGATTCCAGTTGCACACGCGAAACATTATGATACAATAATATTTTATTCTTTGTTCCCAATAACTCATAACCGTTAAGAGGATCGTTGTCTACATTTCCTACAGTAGCATAACATCCGGCAAAATTATGACCAGCATGCAAATTTAACGTCAGAACTTTACTGCTCATGGTTAGTTTACCGGTTATTTCTTTATCCAAAGTAACAGTTAGAGTTTGGAAATCTGCCAAAGTGGTAACACCAATACCTTTCTCTGAATCTGATTTCGACTCAACTTTCTGATACCAGTCAGCCGGAATCTTATAATTGGCAATTAACAAAATCTTAGCAGAACCCGATACAACAGGAACTTCGTCTATGCGATTAACACTTTTGTCACCTTCTGCTACACTTTCTTTAAAAGCCACTAACTTGTCATCACGGAAGACAGCCAATGACAACCGCTCTATTTTGTCTCGGGGATTTATAGATCCAGATGTTGCAGCCGCCTTTGAATTAAGTTCCGTATCCCCTACTGCCAGTGACAGGAATGCGTCATATTCATACGTTTCAATCGTCGGTATCTGAATGTCGTCTTGTTTATCTTCCGAACAAGAAAATAAAAAAGCAGAAAGAAAAACCAGAAATAAATATTTATCAAATTTCATAACCCTATGTAATTTCTTTATTAGCACTATTTAATGTTACAAATGTAGATACTTTCGATATCAAGCCGAGTAGGTGGTTCTCTCTATATTTATAGACGAAAGTATCAACTTTCCGACTATGATAGATTTGCCAACATTTGTGAGAATGATTATATATTTATACAATTATTCTCCTCCAACCTCCACATCCTGTTTCGTATAGGTTAAACTCACTACCTCAACCTCAACTCCGAGATTCGTATCATCGCTGTCATGAGGTCCGAAAGGGGTTGTATAACCGGGTCCTTTGATGTTCATGGTGATATTATATTGAAGATTGCGCAAAAGACCTTTAAAAGCCTTTACACCCTTTCTATCTAAATCTGAAAGTCCCGCTACGTTCTCAGGCAATGAATAAGGGTCAGTAAAACCAGTTACCCCCAGAGCTACCGAATAATAACGGTCAGTACTGGTCGCTTCCTCTCCATCTTCGCCGATATAAGTAAAATCACCTTTAACAACCAACAGAGTACAATAATCATCCTCAACATCGACATCTGTATTTTCATACAGATAGAAAGCGTTTGCCATATCTACACTGTTTGTTGTTTCTGATAATTTCATACTTACTTCTTCACTAAATGAATTTGTATTTGATTCAGGTGCATATTCGCTATAAGAACTAGCGCCTTCTATATAATTAAAAATCTTTTTATCGGCATAGTCTTCCATGTATGCCACCCATTTTGCATAATCCGCATTGGCAGCACCATTCAAATAAGAGTCTGTAAGGTTAGTAGTTCCCCATGCAGCACCATCAGCTCCCAAAATCAGGGAGTTTTTGTGCCCATGTAAAATAAATACTTCCTTAACATCTAATGTAGCCTCCTTATATCTATCATAAGGAGCAAGTGTTATTTTTGTCAATGCAGCTTTAGCTACGTTTCGATATAAATAAACAGGTTTTCCACCGGCATTCGCTAAATAATGTCCGTCTTGAGCCTGATCTTTTGTATAGCCTAAATAATTCACTACCCCAGGGTCTAGTGAAACAGTATAAACAGCACTGTTCATCGATAAGGTTCCGTTTACTTCTGAAGCAGAATAAGCCAATCGGGCTTTTTCTACGGATGAAAATGTAGCATTTTTCGTTAAATTCATAGCTTTCAACTGTGCTTCCGTAAGGTTTGCCAGGACTAAAACCTTCTTATTACCGGAGGTTACAGGCATTGTCAGTTCCTTAACAGTGCTACCCTCTTTCGGGATGGCATGTCCGATTGCCTCAACAGGAGCGTCATCTGCCGTTCCATTAAAAACAACTACGGATAAATCGGAAATTGTTTTGTCATCAACCTCTGTGTCTCCCAGGGACTTGGTTTGTACATTTGCTATCTGCACAGACAGAGTTGCAGAATCATTTGTTACAGGATCTTTGCCCGGAACCTCATCGTTATCCGAACATGCAACAAATACACCTGTTATCATTATTCCTAATAATAAACTTCTTAGTTTCATATCTTTTCTATTGTTTATTCGTTACTTATTATCTTACCTGTGACAAAGGTAATGCCTCTCACCCTTTGAGATAACGGGTGGTACTCTCTATCTTGATAGACAAATGTATCAGAAAGAAAATTGATAGTTTTACATAGTATATTCACTACAAAAGTCTCTATAAAAAGGCAAAAGAGGCTATATCTAAAGCCTCTTTCCTGTCGCTCCGTGCCAGGCACAAAGCCTTATACTTCACGATTAAAATCTATCTGTATGAGATGGCGGAACAAGTCCGCCATGACAAAAAAGAATCTTTGGATATAACCTGATTGGTGGGGTTATTCGAAATCAACGTCCTGATCTACAGCACCGAATGCTACAACTTTAGCATTTACAGCCAAGGATGTATCATCGCCATTTTTAGGACCAAAAGGAGTATCGTAACCCGGACCTTTAACGGTCATAGCTACATTATACTGTAAGTTACGGATAACACCTAAATATGTACCATCTTCACCATTAGATGTACGCAAAGTTGCGTCTAGTCCAGCAACACTACTCGGTATGCCATAACCTTTCCCCATACCTGTAATACCTACAGCTGCTGAGTAATATCTACCTTCATTTTTTATACGAATTGGTTTACCATTCTCATATCCATCATAGCTAAAGTCACCTTTTACTACTAATAACGTATAAATTTTATCATTAGTAATATTCATATTTTCGTATGTGTAAAAGGCTGTTTTGTTAGCGTCACTCCAAGTTGCATCAATTTTAGTTCCTGCACCAATTACATCATTGGTAATACCTGTATTCCAACCAAGAGAAAAAGAAGAATATTTCTTTGCGTCATAACCATCTTGTTCATAATTTTCTGTCAAATAATTAAAAACAACAATTTTACCATCAACTCTAGTAGCCCAATCTGAATAATTTTCTACTGTATTGAGTGAGTTCAAGTAGTTATCAGTTATACCTGTTTCTCCCCAAGCAGCCTCAGTAAACAACTTTGAGTTTTTATGAGCATGTAAAATAAACACTTCTTTAACATCTAATTGGGGATTAGGATATTGTTCTTCTACAGTAGGTTTAGCAACAGTCACACTGTTTAATACAACTTTAGCAACATTGTGATACAAATAAACAGGTTTACCCTTAGTGTCACTAAGATAGTTCTCAGTTGCAGGGACAGTTTCGGGGGCAGTATAACCTAAGTAATTAATCTTACTAGGAGACAATGTCACTTTATAAACAGCACTGTTCATCGTGAGATAACCCTCTTGACCTTCGAAGTTAGCAAAATCTATCGTAGCAGCTTTTAATGCAGAATAAGTAGTATTCACCGAAACTGTGGTCTTATAATTTGCCAAAACTACAACCATTTTATCACCTGGAGTTACAGTTATTTTATTAGTCTTATTCCCTCCTTCATTAACTAATCCAACTTTTTCTACCTTTGCATTATCACCTGTTCCATTAAAAACTACGACCTGAGTTGTAGCAGGATTAATATCATTCTCTTTTGTAACGTTTACAGCTGCCTTTGTTTGTACACCAGCCATATTAACGACCAGAGCAGCCTCGTTTTCACCTAGTTGGGGTCCATCACCGCCACCTGCATTATCGATAGGATCGTCATCATTCGAGCAAGATGCGAATGCACATGCAATCATTGTTGCATACAATAAATTTCTTAGTTTCATATTCTTTAATTTTTTGAAGTTATATAATACGTTTAATATAATACTAGTTTCAGCCATGAGAGGATTATCATTTTTTACCCTATACGATAATTTGTTTCCTGATGACATTGCAAAGGTATGGCAGTCCTAAAAAAAGCTGAATAGGTATCAGTGTCAATAAATAGCGGTAAAACTCTAAATGTTTTTCAACGGTTCTTTCAATGCGATTCTCAACAAATGTAAGACTCTCAAAAAAGGGGTAAAAATATCTTTTGCAGGGTTCGATAATATTTATAGGCCAAAGATTTCAATTAGATCGCTTGTTTTCATTAGCTTTGTCGAATTATTAATCATTAAAGAAAAATACTCATGAACAGAGCAGAACTTATTGTAGCATTGGCGGAGAAATCCGGCCTGAGCAAGCAAAAAGCAAAAAAAGTATTAGAGTCTTACATCGAGATCGTAACAGAAAAAATGTGCCAGAAAGAAGAAATAGTTATTATTGGCTTCGGTACATTGACTCCGCGACCGCAAACTGCCCGTATGGCACGCAATCCCAAAAACGGAGACCCGGTAATGATCGAGGCAAGAACGACAGTCAAGTTCAAACCCGGTAAATATTTGCTGGAAGATATCAATGGCAAAAAAACAAAATGACATCTCCGGTAGTTGTATATACTTTTCAGTACAACTCACTGATAACCGTCAAGTTAGATAGTATGATATCAGTAAAAGTCAGCCCGAAAGCCTAAATCTCGTTTTAAACGGGCGAAAATTCGTTTTAAACGAAGCTATAGTCCGTTTTAAACGAAAAAAAACTCGTTTTAAACGAAATGACGGTTCGTTTAAAACGAGTTTTTAGGGAAATATTGTCTTGTACACCAAGTTTACGGCTGCCCGTACTGCGAAGGTGTTGTGCCATATTGCTCGGTGAAGCGTTTGCGGAACGTGGCAGTGTCGTTGAAGCCGACCAGTTCAGCCACTTCCTGTACGGAGTATTGCTGGGTCCGGATCAGTTCGGCGGCTTTTTTCAGACGGATCGTACGGGTCAGCTCCAGGATACTGCAATCGGAGAACTGCTTGATTTTACGATATAAGGTCGGCAAACTCATATTCAATGAATCCGCCAGCACTTTGGCTTCGAAAGTCGAATCGTCCAAATGCATTTCGATATTCTTCACGACCAAATCCATGAACGGATTGCTCGGTATGCCCGGTTCGTTTTCGTCCGGTTCCTGGGGAGCCGTTCCTGCAAGCGTCTTGGTGAAGAACTGCTTCAACTGTTCACGCCGTTTCACCAGGTTATTCAATTTACTACGCAGAATCTCAACATCGAAAGGCTTCGTGATATAATCATCCGCACCGGCTTCAAGACCGACAATGACATCCTCACTCTCCACCTTTGCCGTCAGCATGACAACAGGGGTCTGCGAAGTACGGGGATCGGCCTTCAACTCCTTACAGGTTTCGAACCCGTCTTTGACAGGCATCATCACATCGCAAAGAATCAGGTCCGGATTGGCGGCAAAAGCAACACTCAAACCTTCTTCCCCGTTACGCGCCTCCAGTATCTCATATTCTTTCGCAAAGACATGTTTCAGGAACCAGCGTATCTGGTCGCTGTCGTCGATAACGAGGATTTTCTTACCGGTAGTCTTCTTCTGCGGGATCACCTGGATAAATTCGGCAATTTCTTCCTTCTGGCGGTCGTTCAGTTTCACCAGGTCGGCTTCCGGTTCCACAAATTCCACACGGCGTTCCATCAGATGCTGCTTGCCCAGCGGTATTAATAATGTATAGGTCGTACCCGAAGCGGTCGTTTCGTTGCTGTAGAATCCGCCTATATCCTCCGTCATATCGTGCACCTGTTTCAAACCGCGGCGGGCACTTTCATCTTCATTCAGCCCCTCGTCCTGTACGGATACAGCGCAGTAGGCCCTGCCGTCCTTGCGGACCACGGAAATATCCAGCGTAACTTTTCCGTAAACGAATGTATTCTTGAATGCATTAGATAATAATGTACGCAAAGCATATTCCATTTTACGCCGGTCCAGCCAGATCCATAACACAGCCGTCTGGGTATTGACCTGGAAATCGACGTTATTCATAGCCACCCAGTCGACAAACAAGTCACATATCTGGCGGGATATCTCAATCAAGTCGTAACGGGCGATACGCAGATAGTTGGCAACATCATTGGCGCGGCGTGTTCCGATCAGCTGGTCGGCAAGGTCCTGCAAGGCCAGCGTATTACGATAGGCAGAAAGCAGCTGGGTCGACATATCCTCGTTTTCATCCTTATTCTGCACCACCAACGCCAACGAACCCAGCACCAAAGAAAGAGGAGTACGCATCTCATGAATGGTCTCGATAAAGAAATTATCATGGATCAGTTCGGCTTCTTTCAGGCGGGATTCGGCTTCCGCCAGTTTGTCGGCAACCTCGCGCTGCATGGCATCGCTCTCTTTTATTTTGGAAACAAGCAGTTGCTCCAGGTCTTTTTTATTACTGTTTAATGTAGAGATAGCCGTTTCCTGGGCAGTAATTTTTTGAAGAAGTTCGTTTTTCTCTGATTCGAGCTCCGCTGCTTGTTCTTCGATAGTTTGCTTCTGCTCTTCTATTGCGTGCTTCTGTTCCTCCAATTCTTTTTTAGCAGCTTCCAACTCTTTACATTTTCGGTCAGCCTCCTTTTGTTTCATTGCCAGCAACTCGTTTTCCTTTACTATTGCCTGAGACTGACCCGTAAAACCGCTATACATCTTTCTTATATAGAAAGCTGCACCGATAAACAGCAATACCAGAATAAGAACAACCACCAAAACTGTTATTTCCAGAGGACTGGCAGAATCCCCTGCTGCGAATGCCTGTAGGCCGCAAAAAACAAAGTAAACAAGAAATAGGAACCATTTCCTGTACAAAGTCTTATTAATCATATCGATATATATATTTTAGTTTCTAAGATTTTTTATCTCCTCAATATCCTTTCAATCAATGATCAGTGCCTGCCTGATTACACCGGATCACCTATGCAAAGGTGCTAAAAAAATTTCGTTTTGAGAGTGTTGAATCTTTTTTATTTACGAAATAAGACATGATTATCAATTTTTTCTTCACCATTTGCATTTATCAACACATTCCACAAGATCTCCCCACTACCCTCCTCAAACTATCAAATACAGATGTATTCCTATCGCAAAAGAGTGGTATTTCTATCAATTCAAAGAATAACGAGCCTGTCATATCTATCATTCACGACATGCAAATAAGAGATTTACATACGTTTTAAGAGTTTCACACCGCTGTTTTTGACATTTTCAGCAACTATTTTGATCGTTTTAACTTTTATTATCACTATATTTGATACACATGTCATTTTAGTCTCTACATTTGCAATGTAAACGAGAGACAAAAGGTTTTGATGAGGGTCTTAACCAAATTAAGGGAATCTCTCAAGAGTATAGGGTAATTTACAAGCATATAAAAAATTAAGGTCATGAAAAAGGGTAGAATTTCAACAAATTGTATTGTGTTTGTTTGCACATTGATCGCTACAATCACTTTCGCTAGCTGTTCAGCAGACAGTACTTCTTCAACAGGTATCGATGAAAGTATTATTGATACAGCAGCTTCTAAAGCTGAAGCTCCATTTTCTGCTATTCTTAAAGCATATTCCGACAATCAGGATATCACAGTAAAAGGTGACGTAGATCAGACAACTTTGTTCGTATTCGACCAAAGCGGTGATTTCTACAAACAAATGACTGTAGACAAGACGTATTTACTCCAGGCTAAACCGATCGAAATAGCATGTCCGGGATCTGATCAGATCACAGTTGTGGCATGGGCAGGATTGTGTGGAGACAATGAAAACGTCAGCACCATGAGTCAGGCAAATATTATTTCCGACCTGCAGGTAAGCCTGAAACAGAATAACGGTATCGCATCAACACTGCCGGGAGATTTATTCTACGGACAGGTTACTTTAAAAAGCGCTTCTACAAAATCGGCTACTCAAACTTTAAAAATCGAACGCAAAGTTTCTTCCATTTCTTTGATCACAAAAGGGATCATTAAAGTGCTGGATTCAAGAGACGGCGATTTTTATTACAAAATAAAGAAAACAAAAAGTTCTTTCAATCATAACGGTGAACTGACCGGAGAAGATATCGAATATATTATTCCGGCTACTTTGAACGAAAAAGGTAATCTTGTTGCTGACAACACAACTATTTTACCGGCTTCCAATATCACGATAGAGCTTTACAAAGACGATAAAATGATTCTTTCTTCCGAAAATGTCAAAAATTTGGAGAAAGTGTCTGTAAACGAAGGAGAATTGTCTGAATTGACTTTTGATCTTTCAAGAAATAGTGGTAATATTGTTGTAACAGACTGGGGTACAGTTATTCAGCATGTTACTATTGATTAAAATTTGACCCTCAATTTTTTATATGCATAAAGGCGTACATCCGGATTGTTCCGCATGTGCGCCGCTTTTTTTCATATACGCGATCCTCCGTGATAGGATTACCACCCTTTATGATAGGAACACATGCGTTAATTTAAGTTTTATAAATATTGATATTCAAGACCTACAAACACAACAGCTGTATTTGTATCAGAAATGATAGTTTTACCACCCAACATATAGCCTCCAATAAAGATTGATATATATGCCACATATCTATGATAGGAATACACACATTGCAAATAACACCAATGGCAGTACATTTGTGGACACAATACAATTTGTGAAATTTTACCCTATACTCTGTCTATACGGATCCCTTAAATTCTATAGGCAAACCTTAATTAACATAACCGTGAGGTTACATAATTAATATAGCCCGCATTCTCAAGTTGTTCATAGATGACAATCTGAGAATGCGGGCTTCTTTTATACAGGATTATGGACAAATTTGTCCGTATTCGGACACCCCGTAAAAAAGACTACCGCTCATTTTCAGCACAATAGAAATATGGCACACACATTGCAACAGGATAGGCAGATAAACTGGAAATAATATGGAAATAATCAAACTGGAAGGTATAACAAAAATATACCGCACAACGGAAGTAGAAACCACTGCTCTTGAAAATGTGAATCTCTCAGTCCAAAAAGGCGAATTCCTTTCTATTATGGGACCGTCGGGATGCGGGAAGAGTACATTACTCAATTTAATGGGCTTACTGGATTTGCCTGATAAGGGAAATATCCTGATCAATGGTACAAAAACCACAGAAATGAAAGACGGGGAAATGGCGGAGTTTAGAAATGAAATGCTCGGATTCGTCTTCCAGAGTTTTCATCTGATCAATTCGCTGAATGTGCTGGACAATGTAGAACTCCCGCTGCTTTACAGAAAATCCTCTGCCAAAAGCCGCCGGGAAGCTGCCGTAAAAGTGTTGGAAAAGGTAGGGCTATCACACCGCATGAGACATTTCCCGACCCAGCTATCGGGCGGACAATGCCAGCGCGTCGCCCTTGCCCGCGCCATAGTCGGTAATCCGCAGATCATTCTCGCCGATGAACCGACCGGAAACCTGGACAGCAAAATGGGAGCGGAAATCATGGAGCTTTTATTCCGGCTGAACGCAGAAGGAACCACCATCATCATGGTAACCCACGACGAGCATATTGCCGAATCAACACAACGTATCGTCCGCTTCTTCGACGGAAGACGGGTAGAATAAATCACAAAAGAACCAGTATGTACAAAGTATATTTCAAACAGGCGCTGCTGATGCTGAGACAAAACAAGTTCATCAGCCTGATCGCTATTATGGGAACTGCGCTGGCTATTATGATGATCATGACGATCATTGTAACAAACGAGATAAAGGAGATCAGTACCGCACCGGAGATAAACCGGTATCGTACCTTATATATAAACTACCAGGTAAAAAGGGATACGGCAAGAAACAGCTGGCAGTCGGGATCCATCCCTTACGAGACACTCAAAGAGTATCTTTACCCGCTGAAAACTCCCTTATATGTTTCCGGAGTCAATCCGTCATGGTCAAATATTCCCAATACACTGATCACGCGCGAAGGATCGAGCGAGATCATCAATGCCCATATGCGGATAACCGACACGGCTTACTGGAAAATAATGTCTTTTTCCTTCCTGCAGGGACGGCCGTTCAGCGACGGGGAATTTCAGTCGGGAATATCCGTGGCGGTTGTCAGTGAAACACTCGCCCGGCAAGTATTCAAAGGAGAGAATGCACTGGGACAAACTTTTCTGGTGAATTTCAAACCGTACCGGATCGTGGGTATCGTAGAAGACGTATCGCCGGTTTTCAAACAGGCATACGGCGACCTGTGGATACCCAATACCACACAGCCTATCGAAAACAGGTTTACCGAAGTGATGCTGATGGCTGAAAGCCCGGAAGATTTCCCGGCTATCATAGAAGAGGTACGAAAGATGGAGAAAAAATTCGAAACGGAACACAGTCCCTGGATTCTTTATCTGAAAGGACCGGTAAACAACAAGATATTCCAAAAAGAGATTTACGGGAATAATGCCGAAGAGATTGCCTCCGCTATCGCCGTACAAAAAAGGAAAATGATTTTTATCCTGCTGATCCTGCTGCTGATACCGGCGATCAACCTCTCTGGCTTGAGTCTCTCACGTATAAAGAAACGGACGGAAGAGATCGGTATCCGAAAGGCGTTCGGTGCCAAGAAGTATACGATCCTGATACAGGTACTTTTTGAAAACCTGATCACTTCGGTGATCGGCGGCGTGATAGGATTGGCACTGTCGTATGTCGTCGTCTTCCAGATGCGGGACTGGCTGCTGGATATTGCGGCAGACAGCACGATTCCAGCCAGTACGCTCATCTCATTCCCGGTCTTGCTGGCGGTATTTGCCGTTTGCCTGATCATCAATCTCCTTTCTGCCGGCATACCGGCGTACCGGGCTTCACGGATGAAGATCATTAATTCACTCAATCAAAATGACAAATAATTATGATACGTCACATATTTAAAATTATCTGGAACGAACGCAAAACGAATGCCTGGATCGTATTGGAATATATACTTGTATTTTGTGTGCTTTGGTTTTGCGTCGATTACCTGTACTATATGGGAAAATGTTATTGGGAACCGGTCGGTTTTGACACGAAGAACACGTATCTGATCGAGATGCAAAAAAGACCTGATACGCCCTCCAACAACACCGAAGGAAACGGAGAAACGGAAAAGGTGGACAAACCGGCACTGGCGCAAACGCTTCTGAACCGTGTAAAAAATTATCCGGGTGTAGAAAATGTATGTTTTTCCAAATGGGCGGCTCCTTTTGACAGATCCAGCTACATGAGCGGCTACTACATCGACGAAGATACGACCCACAATGTCACATTCCGGTTGAGATGGGTTTCAGAAAGCTTCTTCGATGTGTTTAAAATAAATACCACGGCAAAAGAGCTCAGCGGCTGGGGCGCTCCCGGATCGAACCAGATACTGATCACTCCCAACCGGAAAGGCTTATTCGGCAATGACGAATACAGTGTTCCGCTGGAAAATGTAAAAAAACTGACTTCATCCACCGACGACAGAAGGGAGCATACGGTCATCGGGACCGCCGAAAAAATGAAAGACGGCTATTTCAACTCGTATTTCTGTAATATCTTGTTGCCGTTAATGAGAGAAGAATATGATTTGCGGGAGCTGCAGATATGCCTGCGCGTAAACCCGGGTGCGGATAAAGATTTTGAAGAACGGTTTACGAAGGAGATGCGGGAACAATTGATGCTCGGACCGTATTTCATGAGTTCACTGAAATCGATCGACAAAAATGCCCGGTTAACGAATTGGCCGACAGAAGATTTGAACGGGATCTATGCGATCACGGCCTTCCTGATCCTGAATATATTCCTGGGGATCATCGGGACATTCTGGTACCGCACGCAGGCACGCCGGAGCGAAGTAGGCCTGCGGCTGGCGCTCGGATCGACCCGGTGGGGCGTGAAAAAGTTAATTTTCGGAGAGACGTTGCTGTTGTTATTTATCGCCAGCATAGTGGGTGTAAATATCTGCATCAACATAGGGCATACCGAATTACTGGAACTTCTTGATATTCCGATCGCAAACAGGATGGATGCGGGCATAGGGAATGAACAGGAGTTCATTAATTACGCACTGGCATTCGGCTTGCTGGCTGTCATATCACTGATAGCGGTATGGTATCCTGCCCGGCAGGCAGCAAAGATTCCTCCGGCAGAAGCCTTACGGGATGAATAAAATTAGTAACTTTACAGTACTGATAATAATGAAATAATACATGCTATGATACTTATCTGTGACGATGATCTAACGGTACAGACTTCACTGACCCTGGTGCTGAAGCGGGCGGGATATGAGGTCGCAACAGCGTCGAACCCGCAGGAGACAGTCGACTTCGTGCGCCGCAACTGTCCGCAACTGATCCTGATGGATATGAATTATAGTAATACGACAACCGGCGAGGAAGGGTTGGAGTTACTGGCAAAAGTCCGTATCTTCTGCCCGGCGGTTCCGGTTATCCTGATCACCGCCTGGGGCTCCATAAACCTGGCGGTACAGGGCATACGGGCCGGCGCTTTCGATTTCATCACCAAACCCTGGAACAATCTGGCTCTGCTGAAAACGATACAGACTGCTATCCAGCTACGGGAAAGCGAAGAAAAAGAAACGGACGGAAAAGAGACGGAAAGAACGGACCGCTTTGAAAAGATCATCGGAAAGTCTCCCCGTCTGCAACAGGTTCTCAATACGATTTCACGCATCAGCCGGACGAACGCGCCTGTCCTGATCACCGGAGAAAGCGGTACAGGCAAAGAACTGATAGCCGAAGCGATCCACGAGAGCAGCAACCGGCAGGGTAAACCGTTCGTCAAAGTCAATCTGGGAGGTATTTCTCAATCGCTGTTCGAGAGCGAAATGTTCGGTCATAAACAGGGGGCTTTCACGGATGCGCGCCACGACCGGACGGGACGTTTCGAACTCGCCGACAAAGGGACGATCTTTCTCGATGAGATCGGAGAACTGGATATGGTTTGCCAGGTCAAACTATTAAGGGTTTTACAGGATCAGACTTTCGAGCCGCTGGGTGAAAGTAAGCCCAGGCAGGTGGATACACGGATTATATGTGCGACAAACAAAAATCTCCCGGAGATGGTGGCGCAGGGAAAATTCAGGGAAGACCTGTTTTACCGCATCAATCTGATCACGATACAGATGCCGGCTTTACGCGAGCGGCTGGAGGATATTCCTTTGTTGGTCGAACATTTTGCACGCAGACAGGCTGAACAGAACAACTTTCCCCAACCGGAGATATCGCAGGAAGCGTATGGGTATCTGAAAAAGCTCCCTTACCACGGAAATATCCGTGAACTGAAAAACCTGGTAGAGCGAACCATCCTGATCTCCGGAAAGGATATCATTACAGATGCCGACTTCAAAAAGCAATATATAGAAGTCCCTGCCAGCCAGCCTGCAGGCGGAAATACAATCCTTTCCCTGGAAAGGGTGGAAAAAGAGATGATACAGAGAGCTGTGGAATTATATGGTTGCAATCATTCCAAAATAGCTACGGCATTGGGACTGACCAGGCAAACGTTATACCGCCGTCTTGAAAAATACGACATCAAATTACCTGAATGAAATCGAAGCTGATATTCTGGACGATCGCTGCCTTTATCACGGGTATATCAAGTGGTATCGGTTTTCTCTTTTTCCGGGAAGAGCCAATTCCTTTTTGGGTCATACAGTGTATCGCCATTTTATCGCTCCTGCTGGCTGCATTTATCTACCATAAGCTGGTCAAGCCGTATCATATCCTGCTCAGCGGCATGCAGCTTCTGAAAGACCAGGATTTTTCCACGCATCTGCGCCCGGTCAGGAATAAAGATGCCAACGAGCTGATCGGTATCTTCAACCGGATGATCTCGCAGTTGCGGAGCGAACGGCTGGCGGTAAGGGAGAAAAACCAGTTCCTCGACCTGCTCATCCATGCCTCGCCGCAGGGGATCATCATCCTGAACTTCGACAAGCAGATAGCAGATGTAAATCCCACCGGCTTAAAACTGCTGAATATCTCCAATCTTTCGGATATCAAAGGGAAAACGCTCCTGGAATCTTCTTTTGAGCTGGCCCCTGCCCTGGCGGAATTAAAACAGGGGGATGATGTGATGATCCGGACTTCAACACACACGATCTACCATTGTATCCGATCGGCATTTATCGACCAGGGGTTTAAGCATCCTTTCATATTGATAGAAGAGATTACGCAGGAGTTGCTTAAAGTGGAGAAAGATTCATACGAACGTATCATCCGGATGATGTCGCATGAAGTGAATAATTCGGTCGGAGCGATCGGATCGACTCTGAATGTAGTGGCAGACATTTTCAAACAGGACGAAAACGGGCAATGGGAATATGTATTACCTGCCGTGGAAGCGTCTTTCGAGCGGTGCAGGCATTTGGCGAGTTTCATCAGTAACCTGGCGCATGCCATCCGTGTACCCGAACCGACTCTTTCAGCTATTTCATTAAACGAACAGGCGCGTTCGGTCTATGCCCTCACGGATATAGAATGTCGCCAAAGAAACATCAGGCTGGTCCTGACATTGACAGAGAATGACCGGACGATTGAAGTCGACGGGGTACAGATCGAACAGGTGCTGGTCAATATTATCAAAAATGCGTATGAAGCAATCGGGCAAAACGGGGAAATACGGATTACTACCCAAACTTCGCCGGTATCCATCCTAATTGAAGACAATGGTCCGGGCATCAGCGAAGATACTCAAAAGAAGCTTTTCACTCCTTTCTTCACCACCAAATCATCAGGCCAGGGCATCGGCTTAATGTTCGTCAGAGAAGTTCTGACAAATCATCACTGCCAGTTCAGCCTCTCCAGCGACAACGGCTGGACCAGATTCACAATCCTGTTTAATACAGTAAGTGATAGATGTCGGTGCAACTGATTTCATTTTACAAAGCCAATTTTGGGCCGCGGCTTATTCAAGGCTTTATTTTTATCCTGCAGTTCTGCCAGCGTTTCATTGATTAGCTCCAACTTGATGTCGCAAATTGCGATTTCAAGTTTTTCCACTCATCGGCATTAAGCTGAAACATGAAATCATCGGGAAACCGCCTTATATTCCTTTTCACGGCTTCATTAAGCCTACGTGTTTCCACTTGATAGAGTTCGGCTAAATCAAAATCCAGCATCACCTTTTGTCCTCGTATCTCGTAAATTTTATTCTGTATTAGTTGCAGTTCCATGGTTATTCGTTTTAATTATTGAAATACAAAGCTACCATAAAAAATGAATTAAAAACAACCCCGAAGATATGAAAAACAAAAAAAGCCTCAAAATCTTTCGACCTTGAGGCTTAAATCGTAGCGAGACCCGGGATTGAACCGGTTATAAAAAAGAAAACAAAAGAAAGAAAAAGACTGATAATCTGATATTTAAAATTCATACATTTTTCTCTTTTCTTCCCATAAACGCTCTTGTTTTGTCATTTTTTACACCCTATTTACACCCCAGTCAAAAACAATATATTATATTTGCATCTATAAGAAAACAAAAGAAAATAAACAAGTTACGATTATGGCGAAGAACGATGCAAAGGTGACAGACAACCCCAAATTGAAAGAAAAAATACTATCTGATGGACAAATCAGTCTCTATTTAGAGTATTATCTAGGTTATACGCAGGTGTATGATGAAAAAAAAGCTAAAAATGTAATTAAGCATAATAGAAAAAAAGAATTCCTTAGCCTCTATGTTTGGCAAGCTCCAAGAACCCCTGTAGAACGCCAACAAAATAAAAGTACATATGAACTTGCCCGTAAAATCAGATTCGAACGTGAACAGGAGTTCAAAGAAAGTATAAACGGTTATAGATTAAAAAAAGATCGGAATATTAACTTTTTGGATTATTTTCAGACATACAATGACAGTTATACAAAGAAAGATTATCGAATGATGGTTTTAACCCTCAATAGATTTAAAGACTTTCTAAGAGATACAGAAGAATACAACAAGTATGTATTATCAATAAGACCAGAACAGATCACTAAAGACCTGGTTTCGGATTTCGTAGATTACATTCAAGGTAGAAGCAAAGGAGAAGGGGCTATGAATATCTTTCAGAAGTTCAAAAAGGTAATAAAATATGCCGTTGACCATGATGTGATACTAAAAAACCCATGCACAGGAATTGTTTGCAAAGTAGATAAACAAATTTTAAGAAAAGAGGTACTTTCTATGGATGAGATACAAACGCTGATAAAAACACACTACCAATACGAAAGTAACGAAATTAGGCGTGCTTTTATATTCTGCCTATATTGTGGTTTGAGGTTTTGTGATGTTAAAGACTTGACTTTTGAAAATGTCGATTACTCCAATCGATTACTAAAATTCGAACAAAACAAGACAAAAGGTCATTCTGCTGCCAGCGGCGTTGTTATCCCATTGAATGAAGGACTATTGAATCTTATCGGAGAAAAGCCGTCAGGAGGGAATAAAGAGTCTAAAATATTCAATTTGCCGACCTATCAAAGTTGTAATAAGTCTTTAAACAGATGGGTTAAACACGCAAAGATTGATAAACACATTACCTGGCATTGTGCCAGGCATTCATTTGCCGTTAATATCCTAAACAACGGCGCCAATATAAAGACTGTGGCAAGCTTATTAGGACATTCCGGACTAAAGCACACGGAAAAATACACACGAGCGATAGATAGCTTAAAGCAAGATGCCATAAATAGTTTGCCGGAACTTGATTTATAATATTATGGAAGATAGAATAAAAGAGCTGACGCTATTAAAAAGCGAGATAAGCAAAATGATAGACGACATGATATATGATGAACAATGCGATTGTTTTACTCGTGATAATATGAGTCGTCTTATACAATTTCTAACAATGGGAGTTAATTTCTCTTTGGCAGAACTTCCATCTAATGATAAAACAGCCATCTTATTAAATGGATTAAAAGAACACGGGTTTGTTGCAAATAATACTAGATTAGAACACTTTAGAGTGATATTTGGTATTCCTTTACATAAGAAACACCTCCCTTTCGAGCCTATAAAATGGAAAAAAAACAAACAATTATTACGTTTTTTTATTTATAAATTATTTCCTAAAGAAACCATTTGTATTAATATATATTCTATTGTAAACTTATTCACCAATACACATGGAGAACAAATAAAGCTCCCGAAATCTGATAAAAAACGGTTAGAACAAAGTTCTGACTATCAAACGCTGACCAGGATGTTAAAAATATTCAACGAATGAGGACTTAAAATGATTATCAGTGATTATCAGTGATTATCAAATGATCATTAATGACTATCAGTGATCATTAGTGATAATCACTGATAGTCATTTTGAGCCCACATTTATTCTTTCCTTTCTTTTTGTCATGTATGTTCCTTTTGTTTCCTTTGCCTCTGTAATTGATGAGGTGGAGGAGTGCAAGACTTACCTCAAAAGATTACAGGGCAAAGACGGTGCAGCCTTGCACCTGTAACCTGAAAGCCCGAACCTCTATGAGTGAAATTATGGAAGAGGAATATAAACAAGTTGCCGATCTTATAACGGCAAATATGATTTTTTGCACAAAGGAAGTTCTGACAAGCGAAGAAGCTGCAAAGTATTGCGGATTTTCAAGAAGTTACCTGTATAAGCTTACAATGAATCGACAAATTCCCCACTATAAGGGTCCGATGGGAAAGATGTGCTATTTTAATCGCCAAGAATTAGAACAATGGTTGCAAAGCAACAGGGTTGCCATGGAGTCCGAAATAAATCAACAAGCACAATCTTATTGTGTAAGGAATAGGATTAAATAATAAGAGACGGAACTATGGAAGCAAAAAAAGAAAAGGCGACCGAAGCCGCCCCCGAAACCGGTAACAAAGGTAGTGCAAAAAATCAAACTCGTACTACAGTTAGGGCACTTTTTCAATCCGGAAGAAAATTAACAGCGAAAGAAATCAATTTAGTAACCGGCGGCAATGATGCTAGAAAAGTTATATCTGATCTCCGTAAAGAGGGATTGAATATACAGGATATCCGACAATCGGATAGATGTAAACTTTACTGGCTAGCCCAAACAAATATTACTTATAATGAATGAGATATCATATACAGATAGGATAAGAGCCGAGTTACAAAAGATTGATACATATAATACAAACATTGATGATGAATCATTATCAATGCTTCAAAAGGCAGAAATAGACCTAAGTCTTGATATTCCATCACCGCCCCCAGTATTATATCAAGGCGAAAGAGTCATGATCAGCAAAGGTGACTTTTCTGTTGTAGTCGGAGCCGCTAAAAGCCGTAAAACATTTTGCGTGTCTGCTATGGTCGGGGCTTATATGTGTACTGATGAATATATGAACATGAGTAGTCCGAATGATGCCGGTAGTGTTCTTTGGATTGATACGGAGCAGAGTATCTATCATGCGGCCAAAGTAGCTAGACGGGTATGTCGGATTGCAGGATTACCGACGAATCAAAAAACAGACCGGTTCCGTATGCTTTGTTTCAGAGAGTACGAACCTGGAAAGCGTAGGGAATTGACAGATAAAGCGATTCGGTTATATCGTCCTTCTTTGGTTGTTGTTGATGGGGCTGCAGACCTCATACTGGACGTAAATGACAGTTCTGAAAGTGCAAGGCTGGCGACAATGTTTATGGATATCACAAAAGAGTTAGATAACCACATTGTTACGGTATTACATACCAATCCAGGAGGTGATAAGCCTAGAGGACATTTAGGTACAAACTTTCTCAATAAAGCGCAAGCCCTGTTTATCGTTCGGGCAGATGGTGATATCTCGACAGTATCAGTAGAACGATGTAGAGACATTGCTGTGGATGATTTTGCTTTTGCTGTGAGTAAGGAAGGATTACCCGTACTTACTTCTATTCCTGAAAAGTCTGATAAGGCAGATAATCTCAAAGCTATATTCTGCAAATATACTCAACCAGTCCGGCAAACTGATTTAAGAGACACCATTATGAAGAATGAGGGTATTAAGAAAGCTATGGCTAATAGGAGAATCCAGGAAGCTAGAAAGACAGGGTTACTTATCGAAAACAATGTAGGTCTACTTTACTACAAAGGGAAGGAGGTTAGTAATGAAAGCGAACAATTGCCTTTTTAAGCGGCTACACTACCGGCTACAATCGGCTATTTTCGGCTACAATAGCGACGGTATGTCTAACCGGCTACACACCCCCCTATATATAGGGGGTGTAGCCAGTAGCCACCTAAGTAGTCATAACCATAGTAGCCACTATAATATCTTACCTTGCAATTGATAATAATATGACAAATTACAATCAACCATATTTGGAAAAGTATTCCGGTCGATCTTCCCGGCATAAATGTCCGGCATGCGGTGATCATAATTCGTTTGTCTATTACCTGGATGGCAATACAGGGAGACCGATAAATGAGATCGTAGGCAGATGTAACCACGAAAGCGGATGCGGATACCACTATACACCGAAACAGTTCTTTACTGATAATCCGGTAGAGAAAGAACGGTTTGTAGCCCCTATCCGGAAAAAGCCAATACAGAAGCCTCAACAGAAAGCAAGTTATATCCCTTTCCTGTACGTCGAAAGGGCAGCAAGCTATAACAGTTCGTTTGTCCTTTTCTTGTGCGGTCTGTTTGACCGTGATACGTTAGATTCCCCGACTGTCGAACGTCTGATGAATGATTACGCTTTAGGAGCGACAAAAGACGGCAGTATCATTTATTGGCAGATTGACACCAAAGGGAAAGTAAGGACGGGTAAGATCATGAAGTACGATCCGGAGACCGGGCACAGGGTAAAGGATTCGGGCAGTATAAACTGGATTCATGCGATAATGAAACGAAAGGGGTTATTACCGGAAGACTTCAATTTGTCGCAATGCCTTTTCGGTGAGCATCTTCTTAAAATGTGCCCTACTAAAGTTGTAGCTTTGGTTGAATCAGAAAAGACTGCGTTAGTCGGTTCGGGTGTTTATCCTGAATACATTTGGTTAGCTACGGGCGGTAAAAGCCAGCTATCAATTGAAAAAATGAAGGTATTGCATGGAAGAACGGTTCTAGCGTTCCCCGATGTAGACGGGTTCAATTACTGGAAAGATAAGGCCAAAGAACTTGAATCCATGGGGTTTAATATCCTGGTATCGGATATCTTGGAAAAGAATGCGAGCGATCAGGATAGGATTGACAAGATCGACCTGGCTGATTGGTTAATACGTGATCTTATGCCTGATTACAAACCGGCTCCTAACGCATTGGATACACTCTTAGGTATTAATCCGGTACTGAAATCATTAATTGAAACATTTGATTTAAAACTTATTGTGTAATGAATACAAATGATTTAATCCCCACGATAGAAAAGTTAAAGAAACCAGCTAAACCCCGGTACATGAAGCCTGATTGCGTGAGACGGCTAGAGATTGATTATTTCGGTTGGAAATACCAGGGTAGCTCTATTCCTGAACATTGCCGGTTTAAGACTTCATTTCGGGACGATACAGCCAACGGACTTGCGAAATGTATAGACGTTTGGTCAAGGATAAATAACGCCTTCTATCAGCGTCAGAATAGCCAGGGGCAATACGATTCAAGCCTGGGACGTTGGCGCAAGTCCGGTACGACGAAAGGAATTGCTGATGTACAGGTTATTTACAATGGCCAAGCGTACAATTTTGAGATCAAAATAGGCAGGGATCGTCAATCTGACGTACAAAAAGACGTTGAGGACAGGATAAGAGTTGCTGGTGGTCATTATGCTATCATTAAATGTTTCAGCGACTTTTTAAACGAGATAACATACAAGGGATATTAGTTCAAAACATCCCGGCAATAAAAATTGAATATTATGAATGATTTGAAAATAGTAAAAGAAACACCTGAAGAAATCATCTATCTAAGTCATTTTGAAGGTCAACCGGTACGCCTCATGAAGAATAAAAGAACCGGTGAAATTACGATAAATGCCGATGATATAGTACGAGCCATTGGTGAAGCAGATTCGTTTGAGGAGTATTTAGGGACTGACAAAGGGTTAGATTTTATTTCTCGTTGGAAGCAGGAACACCCTAATACGCCTTTCTTTGGCGGAGCAGTAAGAAGAAAGAATATTAATTGACATTTTAATTTTAAAGATTATGGAACCAATAAAAAAGGAAGGTTTGATAATAGAAATCAACCGACACAAGTTACAAATTGAAAAGATTCAGCAAATCGTGAATGATATGCTAAATGAAGGGTTTAACTTTCAAACAGCCGAGTTGAAAGATTTAAAAGATGGTTGTAAATCACTTTATAAACAGGCTGAAAATATGGCACAAAAAGATATTTCACGAATAAAGACTTTATTTAAGAAGAATAAGGACTATGAAGATATTGTAAACCATTTGCGAGGAGTGATAAATAACAGCACAGGCAAATTGTACACAGTTCTTCGCTTAGGAGGTTTAAACCCGTTAGATGTTAATGCCTATGAGGTAGAAAATGGAGTTATTGTTCTATCTTCTACATGGTTAGCTCAGAAAGAAGAAGAATTTACCATCCATCCGACACCGGCCAGAATACAGGCAGAAGAGTTAGTTCAAAATCTAAAAAAGGCTATTGATGAATTAAACTCCTTCGTATCTGATAATCCATATTTTGGAAAAGGTTTTAGCTATATCAAAGACGATCGCCGTTGTCTCTGCCGATTGACAGAGGATGGAAAATTTTATGTCAATAATGAGAATTACGAATATATCTAAAAATAGAACTAATTATGACGACAAAAGAAAGAAAAGAGTTTGACGCTTTTAAGCGTAAGTTACAAGAAGATCCGGTATTTAGAATATCCTTCTTTGGAGATTTGAGAATGAATATGGACAATGTAGGCGATGTAATGGAACGTATGCATTTGCAAAATGAAGCTGAAAACAAGTTAATTTGTCAGCATTTGGGAATCAGCTATCGGATAGAGGATTTCGAAGTATCAGATGAAGGTTTGGCTGAGGAATGGGCAAAAGGGTTGCCGGATGCGTAACAATTTTACCCGGCAGGATATCCTTAACAATCCTGTCGGGTAAACTATGGTATGATGGATTAATATTTATCATCTCTAATTATTAAGGCTAAAAACATGGCGATAATTATCGACTACATGTCTCGAATTGAGTTATCAAACCTAAAAGAACTAATCAAAAGACAATTCCAAACAGATCAAAAGTTGATGCAGCGTATTACTTTTAGGGAGATTGAGTACAAGATAACCCTATCAATCGAGAAGAAAGAACTTACATTCAAATGGAAATGTAAAAAGGAAGAAAAGCAGGCTAAAGTAAAATTACATACAGAACCAAGTAATTTAGGTAATGGGGTTGTATGGTATTTCCTTTGTCCTTATACCGGCCACAAATGTAGAAAGTTGTTCCTTGATGGAAATGTGATAGCAAGCAGATACGCATTTTCGCACGTTTACAGTCAATCGAATGAAAGTAGATCAGGAAGGTTCTTTACTGGTTTTGCTCTAAAGTCACCCAAACGTAAATACGGGAAGGAATTTTATAAGGGCAAATTAACTCCTTATGGAAAAAGAATGGCAAAACACTATAAGAAATTGAAATTATTAAACGATCGAGTATCTACATATTTACCACCACACCCAAAAGGAAGGAATCCGAAGAATGAAACCAACATTTAAACTCATGTCAAAATATAAAGCAGATATCAGGGCGGAGATAATAGGAAACGAATACAGAATATTATTCATTTCCGGCAATATCCGTCTTTTCCAGCCTATTTCCGAAGAAGAGTATATCAACTACCGGAACACTTTTTATCTTTCACCTGGCAAAGCAAAAAACATGCTTCTAGATAAATTTTCTTTCGATGGTACACCCTTCTGCAGGAAGGACTTCAACTATATTGATTTAATAGAACTATCACTAGAAACAAAGAAATGGCTGAAGGAGTTTATCGATACACTGGATCAGAACGAACCCTGATCAATTTTAACCGGCACGGGTAAATTAAGAATAAATATAAGAGCCCTAAAATTATGGAGTAGCTATTTATAACAAACAGGCAAAAATGAGTTTCACCATAATACCTGCCCCTTTCAAATACGAAGATGGTGTAAGGGGGATAGGTTTTACCGATACCCCATATCGCAAAAATGCGACATGGTGAATATCAGGCAGTCACCCGAAAAGTACGATCTTGTTTTGTTCGTCAAAATAGGCGAGCAAGGCTGACGGATGCCCCCGGTCGGATTGGGGGCACTGATTCAATTGGCAGGAAACAACAAATGAATTTTGCCAGTCTATAACAACGGAAAGACGTTTTTTAAGGATCATATCAAGCCAAATTCGGGTTATTTTACTTGATTGTTGTATCTGTATCGCAAGTGTATCGATACGACACATAGGTTAAATGATTGATATTGTTATAGTTATATTGTATCACCACCGATACAAGCGATACACTGTCCCACTCGTGGGACACCTACGGAGGTGGGACGGGACACTACGTTTCCTACCTGTTGAATCTTTGTACTCACTAAGCTGAAAATTCAGCCCATCTACTTTCGTGCCATATTCATTCTACTTTAATGCTAATATCTTTTCCACAATGGGGACAGGTGAAGGATAGAGAGTCTTTCTTCGGTTGTTCGAATAGCTCTGTTACCGGGCATCCTATTGCATCCGCTATTCTTAAAAGAATTTCCGTTGAAGGATTTCCGTTAATGTGAGTACTTAACGTAACTCTCGATATACCCATTTTATCTGCCACCTCATTAACAGATGTACCGTGACGTTTAATGGCTTCTTTAATCATTAATTTATCTATCATAACGCAAGTATTAAGTTTATACAAAACTACATATAATAATCAGATGTAAAACGATCGTTTTACTAAATGATGTTAAATTTAAAATTATCATCTTTCTTTTTATTGTTTAAGTAAAATGATCGTTTTACATTTGCATCACCAAAGTAAGACAAACAGATAAGCGATATGAAAGCAAGTAGATACAACAAAAGCGAAATCATGAGAGAGGCACACAAGCTTTACAAAGAGTGCAAACAGTACGGCAGAACATTCGGATCATGCCTGAAACAAGCATGGGCTTCAGCTAAAGCGATCGTTCGACTGGCTGAACAGAGAGCTGCTTTTGAAAAGAAGATGGTAGAGAGAAAGCACAATGTCGTATTGTCTCATGTTGGCATGAGTAGCCTTTATGCTAATAGAGCTTATTCGGGAGATTAATCAATTAAAATATACAATCATGAAAGAGTTGGAAATCGTAATCAAGCAAGAAGGTTCCTTCTTCAGATTTAATTTAAGATGTGAAAATAATGGACTAAACAAACTTATTATCCAAAAGGTGTTCGATCGCTACAAAGAAACGGACGGTGTAATAACAGCAGAATTTGCAGCAACGAGTATAGTTAAGCTGGTCAGTATGCAAATGATTCTGATAACAGAACTTACAGAGAACGGACAAATATAATTAACCCGGTGGGTGTCTGTTTGACCGACACCCCCTACCGCAAACAAAATAAAAGACATGGAGAGAGTTTATAACGAACAATCGGATGAAACAAAGCAAACTTATACAACCTTTATTGTAAAAAATAATAGTATGGATGATGGGACGAGAACTAGCTTTGAGTGTGGTGATAAATTGGAAACAGTAGCTGTTTCAATCTATGAATTAAAAGAAACATTGACTAAAAACCTATCAGGATTTTGGATTATAGAAGTTGCTAATGATGTTCTTATTAGACAAATTACGGAATATAACCAAATAAATAATACAGTCTTATGCCATGCTTTAAATATCAACTATAAAGATATGATTATTGATTTGGCAAATATCAATAAAGTTCACAAAGTTGTACGGCTCCGACCTAAACAAGTATCTTATTAAGAATATGCTACATAAAAACAAGATAAGTAGAAGCTGGCACGTTGCAGGTTCGTAACCCAACGTTTTCTGTTTGATGTCCCGTCCGTAATACGGCGGACGGGTTTGTTACCCGTTCAAGATGGTTGAAAACAACAGGTAGAAAGTTAACGGGAGCAATTTTGCGCTCGTTGAATATACAGATACTAACAAACAAAAAAAAGATTATCGATCATTAGAAAGAACTGGAAAACGAAATTATCAAGCTCAACTCAAAAGTACGTTATACCTGGAGACGAGTATGACACAAGAAAAAACTTTTTTTCTCGGTTTTCCACAATATTGGTGATAACCCTACAAGAATAATATCACCTGTATACCAGAACGACTGAACAATGTAGAGAAAATAAGGCAAATATTTTTTAATGTCATTTTCGTGTAATGCCAACACTGCTGTTGAAATTTACACCCTATTTACACCCTGTAAAAACAAAAAACCCTCTAAATCAAACGATTAAGAGGGATTAAAAGTAGCGAGACCCGGGATTGAACCGGGGACCTCATGATTATGAATCATGCGCTCTA